>TARA_R110002050_G_scaffold214720_1_pt1 | contig 15810 bp, 10 predicted proteins | sample TARA_R110002050 | Tara Oceans TARA_R110002050 (sample SAMEA4396988) | marine metagenome | biome: Polar Biome; feature: [DCM] deep chlorophyll maximum layer (ENVO:01000326); material: water (ENVO:00002006), including particulate matter (ENVO:01000060) such as... | depth 25 m
TTTTTTCTTCTAAATAATCAAGTAATGGTTGTAATTCACTTTCGTTCCAACCTAAATCTGCAATAGATGTAGTTTCCCAAGTTTCTGAGTTTATGGGAGGAAAATATAGTTCTTCATTTATAGGATTAGGATCCGTAGGATTGTCGTTAGACGAGCAACTCACCATTAAAAAAAGTATGATAAGAATATGGAAGGATGTTTTCATAACTGTAGGTTTTTGTTTTAAGACTATTAAATATAAGAAAGGTTTAATTAAGATTGTATCTTTGCGCCCTGATTTATAAAAGTATGCGAACAAAATCTTTAAAAAAGAACAAAATTAACGTTGTAACGCTTGGTTGTAGCAAGAATGTATATGATAGCGAAGTGTTGATGGGGCAATTAAAAGCCAGTGGTAAAGACGTGGTTCATGAAGAAGAAGGCAATATTGTAGTTATTAATACCTGTGGTTTTATTAATAATGCCAAAGAGGAAAGTATTAATACGATTCTTGAGTTTATGCAAAAGAAGGAAGATGGAGATGTCGATAAAGTATTTGTTACAGGATGTCTTTCTGAACGTTATAAACCTGATTTACAAAAAGAAATACCTAATGTTGATGCCTATTTTGGTACAACAGAATTACCAGGATTACTTAAAGCCTTAGGAGCAGATTACAAGCATGAATTAATTGGTGAGCGCTTAACAACAACGCCTAAAAATTATGCCTATTTAAAAATTGCAGAAGGTTGTGACAGACCGTGTAGTTTTTGTGCTATTCCTTTAATGCGTGGTAAACACAAAAGTACTCCTATTGAAGATTTAGTGACCGAAGCCGAAAAATTAGCAGCTAAAGGCGTTAAAGAATTGATTTTAATAGCTCAAGATTTAACCTACTACGGTCTGGATATCTATAAAAAACGAAACCTGGCAGAATTGCTTGAAGCGTTGGTTAAAGTTGATGGGATAGAATGGATTAGATTGCATTATGCGTTTCCAACAGGATTTCCTATGGATGTACTGGACGTTATGAATCGCGAGCCAAAAATCTGTAATTATATTGATATTCCGTTGCAACATATTTCTGATTCCTTATTAAAAAGTATGCGACGAGGAACCACTAAGGAAAAAACAACCAAATTGCTAAAAGAGTTTAGAGCAACAGTCCCTAACATGACTATTAGAACCACCTTGATTGTTGGTTATCCTGGAGAAACAGAAGATGATTTTAAAGAATTAAAAACATGGGTTCAAGACATGCGTTTTGAGCGCTTGGGTTGTTTTACTTATAGCCATGAAGAAAATACACATGCCTATAATTTAGAAGATGACGTGCCAGAGGATGTTAAGCAAGCACGTGCCAACGAGATTATGGAAATCCAATCTCAGATTTCTTGGGAATTAAATCAGGAGAAAATAGGAAAGACTTTTAAAGTAGTTATTGATAGAAAGGAAGGTAATTATTTTGTAGGTAGAACAGAATTTGATTCACCCGATGTAGATAACGAAGTATTAATTGACGCCACAAAAACCTATTTAAAGACTGGCGAATTTGCTATGGTAAAAATTACGGATGCAGCTGATTTTGATTTGTACGGAGAGGTTTTAAATTAATGTTTTGTTTTTATGATTTTTATGAAAAGGTTGGTTTATTTTGAGAGTTTTTTCCAAAGGAAAATTAAAAGTAAGCACATTAGCAACTCACATTTGGTAATCTCAAGAAAAGTAATTTTTTATTAATCGTTTTAGCTGTAGTATTTATTTTTTCAGAATTTCATTAATATAAATTGAACGATACTTTTCCGGGAAATCAAAATTTGCTGCATGCCAGGCATCTTTAAATAAAAACCATTTTTTTTCTGGCGCTTTTATGGAATCAAAATATTCTTTTGCCAATGATGTTTCTGTGTAATGATCATTTTCACCTTGAATAATATATACTGGAATTTTCCATTCAGGGACATCACGCATGAGATTGATATTGAAACAAGTTGGCCATAAAAGCCAATAAGCATTCCCGATTAATTGCGGATTAATTGCTGGAGCAAACTTCTCTTTAAATGTTAAACCGTTGTCTAAAAAAATATTTTTTATAATATTAAAATTAAATGGGTCTCGCTGCGGAGGTGCATACTTATTAACGATTAAGCGTTCAATATCACATGCATCAGCCATTTCTCTAGCTGTTTTGTTAGGATACGGAGGTCTCCCAATTTGTTTTAATTGATTTATTGAGGCAGTATCATTCTGTTTTAAAGCTTCATTCATAACAAAATCGTATGACATTTGTTCCGACAGCGGTTGATTAGCCATCTGCCCGATTCCAATATAAGCTTGATACAATTCTGGTCTCTTCTGCACCATAAAAGCACTAACAGTAGTGCCCCAAGAAATACCTTCAATATAAATCTTGTCTTTATTAAATTTTTGCTTGAGATAATCGGTAATTTCGAGGCCGTCATCTACAATTTGTTTTAATGTAATTGTTGAATCAGGTATTTTATCTGTATGTAAATAGTATGCAGATCCAGATCCTCTTTGCTCCCAATAACATACAGTAAACAAATCTTCCAAATCGATATTTAATAATCGATGCAACACCGGAGGCATATGTCCTCCAGGTCCGCCATGTACCTGTAATAATACGGGGTTATTAATATCCTTTCCCCTAATGGTAAGTCGTTGAGGAACTCCGTTTATTATTTTATCCTCGTGCATGGCAATGCTGTTGGGAAGCACTTCACCATGTTCGTCTAGGAATGGTTCTTCAACACCAGAACTATTGATTCGAATGATGAGCAATACTATTAGAATAATTCCGATAATGCCTCCAAGTAAAAACAAAATCCATTTTCCAATTTTCTTTAAAATTTTCATAATTTATTTTAATTAAATTGCATTTTGCTACCAGCCATTACGATAAGCTTGTTTTAATATTTCATATTATAATTAACTAATTTAAATATTTTATACGAAAAAGTCAATGATTTTCAAAACATTAGCGTTTTATGAGAAGTAAAAAGTTAGTTGCTTATCTTGTCATTTGATACATTAAAAACCATATTTTTTACAATACGCTTTTATAGCACTTTCTAAATCAGGTTTATTTTCCATGAAAGGAATATGTCCTACTTTACTCTTCCATAGTAGCATATTAGGGAATAAAACTCCTTTATAATGTTTTGGGCCAATAGTCCAATCATTTTCACCATAAAAAAATAATACTGGCATTTTAATATCTGGAGTGTACGTTTTAAAGTTAATCAAGTAATCTTTGTGAGACATTCCAATACCACCGAAATCATAATTCCAATTGGGAATTTCGTCAAAAGTATTATTCATAATAGTTTCATTTTCCTTATTTGCATAGGCTAATTTCCACGTAAGATCTTTTTCTTTTAATAGAGGGAAAATGCGATTCAATTTATCTTGAATGTTAATAGTGTCATTCTGATAAAAAGATACATCTTTCAAATCGAGAATTTCACAAGCTTTCGGTATCCAACTTTTGCTAATACTCTCGGTAAGATTGAGAGAACAATTAAACATCATCATACCTTTTATAGATTCAGGGTGTTCCTTTGCATAGGCAGTTACCATTGTTCCTGAAAAAGAGTGTCCCATGATAATCCAACTTTCAAACCCCAGGAATTTTCTAATTTCTTCAAAGTCTTGAATCATTCTGTTCATGCTATAATTGCCATTTGATGGACTGGTAGAACGGCCAACGCCTCTGAGGTCTATATAAATCATTTTAAAATGCTTTTCTAGTATGTCACCTGCAAATTTTTCCATCCAATAACTTCCAGAACCAGGTCCACCATGTATATAGAGACATGGGGAGCCTTTTCCTTTTACGTTTATATATAAGTTTACACTATCAGAGGTGCTAAAATTGCACTCTTGAGCTTTACAATTAATAGTGATTAAGACAAAAAAAATAAAAAATAATAATTTATTCATGACTGAAGTTTTTTATGTTTATAGTGCTTTTGTAAATGAGCTTCAAGGTTGACGACAAAGCATGAGGTTCTGTTACATTTTGTCTAACCATCATTTCAAATTAAAATTATTTTCTGATTGCAATTTAACTCAAGAGGCGACATATAATAGTTGTTACCCTCAGGCATTTAATGCTATTTTAAATAAGTTTTGATTCAAATTTTATAAAAACATACCAGCTAATTGGGATTAATATTAAAATCCAGCAGGCAAAAATTTGGTTCGGAGTTATATAGTTTAAGTTGTTTGTAGTCTGAATAACATTATGAGAAACAAAAAAGAAAGTATTTCCAGACCAATGCATAAAACCAGTAATCCATAAGTTTTTTGTAATTATTAATGGAATAATAAATAAAACGCCTAACAAAAACAGGTAAGACAGGGTGTCTAATCCATCGTTAAGTCTATAGATATGATTTAATAAATATACCGTTGCAGATATAAGTATAATCCAACCAGTTTTAATTTTGTTATTAAGTATCCTAAAAACAGTGCCTCTTGTTAAAATATCTTCAGAGAATGAAGAAAAAAACACGCCAAATGAAAATGGAATGCTAGCTTTCAAAATATCAGTCCAAGGCGGAATTTCTGATAATAATTCAATTCCAAGAAAAAGTGAAATAATGTAAGGAACACCATATAACATTACTCCTAATGTTATCCTGATTAGAACATGCTTTACCTTTAATTTAGAAAATGATAACCACCAAAAATTAAATCCATTCTTTTTAATCCAATTCCCTAAAATCCATGCGGATAGAAAAAAAAGAAATTGAAAAATAAAAAAGCCAGCAATACTATTTTTAAACGAAATCATGTATTCCGCTGAATGATACATAACAAACAAAACGACAAAGGAAAATAATATTTTCCAGATGTCTCTATGTTCCTTATTCATTATTTATCTTCCTATTAGATAAGATAATATTGAGTTCATGCTTGCAAGTAATAATATGATGTAAACCCGTTTTAATAATTTCTTTAAAACGTTAATCGAATTTAGATATTTTTTCTATCAAAATCAATTTTTTAAAATGGATATTTTTTTTGAAAAGTTAAAAGTTAGTTACCTTAGCTATAATTTAAAATCTCAATGATTATGCAATATAGACTATTAGGAAAAACAGGATTTAAAATATCAGAGGTAAGTTTAGGAACATGGCAAGTTGGTGGCAAATGGGGAGAGATTTTTAATCATAAAACTGCCGACACTATTTTAAATACGGCTGTTGACAATGGAGTGAATTTTATTGATACGGCAGATGTGTATAGTGATGGAGATAGCGAAAAAGCCGTTGGTAGATTACTCAAAAACCGAAGTGAACGTATTTATGTAGCCACAAAATGTGGCAGACGTTTAAACCCGCACACCAATGAAGCGTACACGCCAAAAGCTTTAAGACAGTTTGTCGAAGCTAGTTTGACCAATATGCAGTTGGAGTGCTTGGACTTAATTCAGTTGCATTGTCCACCAACAGAAGTGTTTTACAGACCAGAAATATTTGGATTGTTTGAGGATTTAAAAAAAGAAGGAAAAATTTTAAATCTAGGTGTGAGCGTTGAGAAAGTTGAAGAAGCTATAAAAGCCATTGAGTTTGAAAATGTAAGCACCATTCAAATTATTTATAATATGTTTAGGCAACGACCTAATGAACTGTTTTTTAAGTTGGCTAAACAAAACAATGTTGGTATAATTGCTCGTGTGCCTTTGGCTAGTGGATTACTTACTGGGAAATTTTCAGAAGAGTCCACATTTTCAAAGGATGACCATCGGTTTTTTAACCGAAATGGAGAACAATTTGATAAAGGAGAAACCTTTTCGGGGATTGATTATAACACCGGATTACAAGCCGTTAATGCTTTAAAGGAAGCATTCCCTGATGAGAACTTGACCTTGTTGGCATTAAAATGGATTTTAATGTTTGACGAAGTAAGTTGTGTGATACCAGGAGCATCAAAGGTTGAGCAAATACAATCAAATCTTCAAGTGGAAAATGTTTTAGAGTTATCGAAAGACGACATGAAAACCATTACATCTATTTATACTGAATTTATCAAACCTAAAGTGCATCAGTTGTGGTAATCCTTAATTGAAAAGTTTTTTAAGAAACAGATTATTTAGTAACAATACCCATGGTTCCTAAATCTAGCAGCTGCTTTTTGCCGTTTTCAGCAATAGATTTATAAATAGCTTCAACAATAATCATATCTCGTTTACCCATTTCTCCTGGAGCTACGTTTGCTGTCCCTAAAAGTATATGTTTTGCAAAATCATCCATCTGTAAGGCTTGCTGACTTTTATGAGGAAAATAGATTGTATTTCCATTTGAGGTTCTGCCGCTGATAGGGCCATAACTATGAGCAGGTTCTAACTCAAACCATCCGTTGTCGCACGATACGCGCATTCTGTTTCCGCTAGCATTATGAGACGTAAACATATTAGCTACAGCACCAGAGGGGAATTCCATTTGTGCTGTAATGGTTTCATCGGTGTTTTTAAAATATTCTGGTCTTGTACTAAATTTTTGAGCTGATATAGATATTGGATTATAACCAGTACCATAAATACTTGTTTGAATGGCATAAACGCCCATATTCATTAAAGCTCCGCCACCAGAAAGAGCACGATTTAATCGCCATTGTTGGGTATTTCCGCGAGAAATATAAGCGGCTGTTGACGATACATGACGAACGCTACCAAATGTCTTTTCTCTTACATACTTTTTAACTTCATTAGTATAAGGATCTGATTGCATTCTATACCCAACACTTAGTTTTACTCCCTCTTTTTTGCAAGCATCAATAATGGCATCACATTCCGAAACATTTATTGCCATTGGCTTTTCGCAAATAACATGTTTACCTGCTTTGGCTGCTCTTATACTAAAATCGGCATGCATACTGTTTGGTAAAACAACATAAACAATGTCAACAGCATCATTACTGATAATAGTGTCAAAATTTTCATAATTATAGATACAGTTTTCAGCAAGGTTGTATTTGTCTTTCCAAATTTGTTCTTTGTCCTTGGTGCCTGTAACTATTGCGGATAAATGACAAAAAGAAGTGTCTTGTAATGCAGGTGCTAATTGATATGTGCTATAACTTCCTAAACCTACTAAAGCAATACCTAGGCTCTTTTTTTCGTTGTTTGTAATTCCAAAGGACAAAGGCATATAACCAATTAGTGTTGTTCCTAATAAACCTGTGCTTAGTTTTTTATTGAAGTTTCGTCTTGATATTTTGTTCATAGTATAATCCTAGCAGAACTCTTAACCATTAACTTTAATAGAGCTTTGTCGTATTAAAGTGAATACAAAAAGATTTTTATTTTTGTAATTGAATGATTTAATAGATTTTTAGAGACCTATTAAATTTCAGCACGCTCTAATTTTCTATTGATTTTTTTGATAGCTGCTTCAATAGATTTTTCTGGTTCAATAATATTATATTCACCCCAAAATTCTGGGTCGGCAAATCCGGAGGCTTTGTCGGTTAAAATAACGTTAGGTTTTAATTTTTCGCCTTGGGTGCTAACTTCATCACTTATTTTCCAGTCTGTAACAGCCATTTCGCTATTTAAGGTATAAACATTATTAAATAATTTATTTTTCCAGTTGACTTTAAATGTTAATTGAATATTTCCATATCCATAATGCCATTTGCCATTTCGGGTTCTGTAATCTACTCTATAAGATGCTTCGGTAGGATAGACTCTAACTCTTCTTGGTTTTTTTCTAACAAACATCTCACTAGCTAAGGATTTGTTTTCAACATTTAAATTATAAACAGCACTTGTTAAAGCTAAAGTTTTTGAGTCAATATAAAGCTTTCCGTAATATAGTGGCTCTCTATTATCTATACTTTGCTTAAACTTTACAACATATACAGGTCTGTTATTTATTTGTGTAGACGGAGCAAAACTAAATACATAATCAGACAAATTATCGGTATTAAAAATATATTCTGGATATTTAACCATGTCTGTATATAAGGTGCTAAACGGACCGCCTTGAAGCTTTAAAGCAATCGTGTCCAACCTTGAATAGTTTGTGTTTTTTCTTGATTTTAACAAGGTGACATCATCATGTTTTGAATTTGAATACGGTTGTTTGTTAATTTGGACAATAGCTTCAGATAATGAGGCATTTCGGTTACGTTTTTTTATAGTTTCTCTATAAAAGGCAGTCATAACCGTATTCTCATTGTAATAGTTATTATTTTTTCTATTTAAGGTTGCTCGAACTAAAGCAGCTGCATCTTTTGAACCATAAACACTAATAAAACCTAATTCTGTTACAGACTCATTTAATAAAATTGTAAAGTCTTCATTTTTAAATTCAGACAAAGGAATTTCTCTTTTTTTATACCCTAATAGAGATATAACGACTTTTTTATCTAAATAGTCGCTAGGAACTTTTAATAGAAATTCACCTTCATTATTTGTTATGGTCCCAATATTTGTTCCCATAACGTTAATGTCTACATAAGCTAAGGGTTTTTCAGTTTTACTATCAAGTATAAGTCCTTTAAATTCACGAGGGGTTTGAACCGTTTGATCGACTTGTTCCTGATAAAAATTGCTGGCTTGTATATTAAAAGCAAATCCTGAAAAAAGGAACAATAACAGAGCTATTTGGATAAATGGGGTGTTTCTATAAGATCTTTTCTTTTTCATAATTAGCATGTTTAAATTGTTATAAATAAACACGTTAAGTTACTAAAATAGAGTAACAAAGACAAGTTTTTTTAGTTAAAATAAGTCTTATAAAATCAATTAAAAGCTGTTTTTAGTTGTCTAAGAAAATAGCGTTGGCTAAAAACAGTTTTCCATTTTCCCAAAAACCTCTAAACATAATATCATCTACAAAATAAATAATGTTTCCTTCACCTAATCGTTCTTCACCAAAGACTAAGGTGTTTTTTAAAGCGTTATAAGTGTCGCTACCAGCAAAGCCAGAGATAGGCTTGGTGTCCTCACCAAAATAAGCAATATTAAAATTGTTCTTTCCTAAAAGGTTGAAGGCATAGTTGTCATTTTTTAATGTAAAGTAATTGCTGGGATAACCAAAAGCCAATGGATGTGTGTTATCGACTTTAATTTTATAAATAGCACCTAAGACTTTTGACTTTATTCCTTCACGAGTTCTATCGGCATACGGAATAAAATTAATACTATCTTTCTTTTCTTCTTTTTTATAATCTGTCGTCTTCAAATCAAACTCTTCTTTATTACTAAATATTTTTAAAGCACTACCAAAGGCAATCACTTTACCACCAGATTTAACCCAGGTTTGTAACTTTTCAAGATTTTTTTTATCGAATATATCTTTGTAATTACCTTCTGGAATAAGGAGTGTATGGTATTTGTTTAAATTGATATTACTAAAATTACTTGAAGGTAATGATGTAAGTGGGAAATGCAGTTCGGCTTCAAAAAAATGCCAGAGAGATCCGTAATTTAAAGATAAGACGTTTGGTCCAGTAAGGATGGCTACTTTAGGATTATGGATTATTTTAATATTGTCTGACCCTAAATCTGGTCCACTTGTTGAAAATCCAGACTTGATAGGATATAATTGTCTATGGAATGTGTTAGCAGCCTTAATAACGATCGTATCAAAATCTTGAAGCGTTTTATTATCACTTCTGGTAATGATTAACGACCCTCTGTTAAATTGCAAACCAGATGTTGTTATTGGTTTTTCTGTAAACCTAATATTTACCTGTTGTTGTAATAAATATGACAAAAACTCTGCGTCTTTCAGGCTATTCCAATTTAACATATAAGCAACGCTATTCGGATTAATAGAATTAGTGATTATAGCTGATGGTTTTGAGTTAGAAGGAATTAATTTTTCACTCGCTATAGCATCTAATCCATAAGCGTAGGGTAAGCTCCAAGCGGTGATATCATAGGTTAAAGAATCGACTAATTTTGTATGAGGTTCAAATAGAACGTTAACTATATTGCCTTTGGGTTGATTCGTGCTCACAACTAAATCATTAGGTGTTGAATTTAGTGAGCCATTGGATGCTTTAAAATACTCGTATCCTGAAATTTTTCCGTTACTAGTGTTATAGCCATAATGGATGTCATGCTTATCAAGTAATGATTTTAGAGCCTCAATGTTATCTGAATTACCTTGAAGTACAAAACTTTTGTACTTTAAACGAGAGGTATTATCAAAGAATTTTTTAAACTCACTATTTAGTTTTTCTGTATTTTGAGAACTGACTTCAATGGTTGATATACCTGTTGTATAATGATGTTCTATTCTGTCTGTAAGAGTTAACAATTCATTTTCATCATTCAAAACTCCTAAACCTGCTCTTCCATGACCGGCTTGCTCAAAGGTCATTCCAATGGCTCCCATATACGTTGGGTAGGTGTCACCATAGCTTGGGTAGAGTAAATCAAAATATTCTTTAGTAAAAAATAGCCAGCCAGCTTTATCAAAATACGAGGCATTATTTTTGCCAATTTGCGTTTGAAAATCTCGCTGCCAGTCGGTGATTATTTCATGAAAAGGCTCCGCTGCTGGCGCAAAATAATAATGTTCATTGATGCCTTGTTCATGAAAATCTACATGTACTTGGGGTAGCCATTTATTATATATTTTTAATCGTGCTTGGGTTTCTTTTTGTGTCGCCCAAACCCAATCTCTATTTAAATCAAACAAATAATGATTTGGTCTGCCGCCTGGCCAAGGTTCATTATGTTCAGAGGCTTGTTGGTCACTGTTATAAGGGGTGCTTGCCGTTCTATTAAACCAATTTACATATCTGTCACGCCCATCTGGATTTAAGCAGGGATCAATAATAACAACAGTGTTTTTAAGTAAGTCTTTCTTTTTGGTGAGTAAGGCATATAAGGTCTTCATAGACGCCTCACTACTAGAAGCTTCATTGCCGTGTACATTATAGCTTAACCATACAATAGCGATATTACTTGGTGTTGAATCTCCTTCAATAACTCCGGCATTTTTAAGATTGTTGTTTCTAATTTGTTCAAGATTTTTTATGTTGTCTTCCGAAGAAATATAAGTAACATACAAGGGTCTTCTTTCATTCGTCTCTCCGTATTGTACTAACTTAACATTAGTACTCATTTCATCTGAAACGTATTTAAAATAATCAACAACTTGATGATGTCTCGAAAATTGTGTTCCAAGTTCATAACCTAAAAATTCAGAAGGCGATTCTAAATTTTGCGATGACATTTGAACTGAAATAAAAATTATAAACACAAAATTTAGTATGCTAGAAAATAGTCTCATAAGATGGGTTAAAAAGTTAAAAGCTAATTTACTTAAATATATGATATGAGAACTCTTTAACGTATTTTTTAGAAATTAAAAATGGAATAGCCGTATATTTACTTTTTTTAAAATCGGACTTAATTAATATGCCAACTGAAAATATATCATTTAAAAAAACTGGTTATTTTTCATCACTTATTTGTGATTATTTAGATGAAAAATCATCACTGCATCCGTTTTACAATAGATATCCAAAACTCGAAAACTTTAAAGGGCAAATTGAAGAAAAACAGAAATCTTTCTCAATAGATTCTAGAAATGTTTTAGTAACTGCTTTAAAAAAGCAATATCAACATATTGATGCATCGCAACTTACGCTTGACCATATTGAAAATTTAAAAAAAGATAACACTTTTACAATAACTACTGGGCATCAATTAAATATTTTTACAGGCCCTCTTTATTTTTTGTATAAGATTATTTCAACTATTAATCTTGCTAAAGAATTAAAACAAGCCTATCCAGAGTATAATTTTGTACCTGTTTATTGGATGGCGACCGAAGATCATGATTTTGATGAAATCAATTATTTTAATTTTAAAGGAAAAAAAGTACAGTGGAATAGAGCTTCGAATGGAGCTGTTGGTGAGTTGTCAACAGATGGTTTAGATGAGGTTTTTGAACTCTTTTCGAAAGATTTAGGGGTAGGTGAAAATGCTGATGCTTTGCGAGATTTATTTTCTGAAGCCTACTTAAAACATAACAATCTAGCTGATGCGACGAGGTTTTTAACTAATGCCATTTTTAAAGCGTATGGTTTGGTAATTATTGATGCCAATACGGCCGAATTAAAGAAAGAATTTGTTCCTTATATAAAAGATGAATTACTCAAAGAAACCTCATTTAAAGCGGTATCTGAAACGAGTAATAAGATAAATGAATTACCAGAGAACTATAAAATCCAGGTAAACCCTAGAGAGATAAATCTTTTTTATTTAAAAGAAAATCTAAGAGAGCGCATTGTTTTTGAAGAAGGTATTTATGGTGTGGTCGATACTGATATAACATGGACAAAAGAAACTATTTTAAAAGAAGTAGATTCTAATCCGGAGCGGTTTAGTCCTAATGTGATTATGCGTCCGTTATATCAAGAAGTAATTTTACCAAACCTTTGTTACATTGGCGGTGGCGGTGAATTAGCCTATTGGTTTCAGCTCAAAGATTTTTTTAATAAGGTCGATATTCCTTTTCCGGTCTTGTTGTTACGCAATTCTGTATTGATTCAATCAAAAAAACAGCAACAGAAACTTCAAAAACTGCATATATCAAATGAAGATATCTTTTTAAAGCGAGATGCCTTTGTTAATAAAAAAGTAAGAGAGATTTCAAATATTGATATTGATTTTTCAAGTCAAAAAAATCATTTAAAGCAACAGTTTGAAGATTTATATAAACTCGCAGAACAAACGGATAAATCGTTTTTAGGTGCAGTAAAAGCTCAGGAAGTAAAACAATTAAAAGGGTTAGATAATCTTGAAAAAAGACTATCAAAGGCACAAAAAAGAAAACTGTCTGATCAAGTTTCTAGAATGATAGACATTCAAAATGAATTGTTTCCAAATCAAAGTTTGCAAGAACGTAACACGAGCTTCTCAGAATTTTATTTAGAATATGGCACGGAATTGATTTCGGAATTAATCAAGCATTTAGATCCTTTAAAAAGTGAGTTTATAATCTTAACATTATAATAAAAGCAAGCCAATTGGCTTACTTTTATTATGTCAACTCAAATAATTTATTAGAATTTAATTTCTTTTTTTAGCATCTTTAATTAACTTTTGAAGGGCACCCTCTGGGTTGCAATTAGTAGTGTTAACGCGTGCTCGTTCAACTAATTCATCTCCACTAAAGATATTGTACGCTTTAACTGTTTTTTCTTCACCATTAACAACAATAAAAGGACTAAATTCTTTTGTATTGTTATTGTATCTAAAACCAGAAGCTTGAAGTCCGTCTGTCAGTTCTGAAATACAAGCGTCAACACCATCCTTTAAATAATTTAGTTCTTCAATGGTTGGTAACTTATCAAGGATAACCTGAGCATCAAATTTAATGCCTTCTGCCTCAGCAATATATTTAACATTATCTGCTGCTTCCAATAATTGGGATACTTGTGTTGCCGTTAATATGGTGGCCGATATAGTTCTATTTCGTATTGTGCTGCTTGACCAAACACTACATTTGTTTATATCTGGTATTGGACTTGGATTATTAACAGCTTTATTTCCATAGGAAATGGTAACCGTTACAGTTTTGTTTATTTTATCTAAGGTTGCAAGATATCTTAGAGCACTTTCCAGTTCTGCTCTTGTTTGCTCATTATCATTGGTATCGTTTACGGCATTTTTTAACCTATTTAAAGCGTATCTGTAAGGCTGGACAGCTCCATTGACAATCGAAGAAATATTTGTGCTACATATGGCAGCTCCGTTGCTGCTGGCAATAGAGCTTGCCTGACTTTCTGCAGCGGCAACTGCAGAATTTACAGCATTTGTGATTTCAATATTAGCTCTATCAATAATATCAGGAAGCGCCGCTCTCAAGCCTCTTAAACTTAATTCAAACTCATACTTATCATTGGCGGCCAGTAAATCTGCTTTTGCTTTTTCGGTAGTCTCAATGGCTGCATCAATTTGGGATGAAACCGTTTCTGAAATGCCAGCAGTAAAATTCACTGGAGGTGTGGCTATAACCTTTGTCTCATCTTTAGTAAAGGTAGCATTAGCTTCCCATATTTCGTCATTAATAGTTACTTGTCCTTCCATTGTAAAAGCTTCTGGTGTGGCACGCATAGCTCCGCCAATAGATTGACTGCCTGTAGGGGTTTCTAAATCAAAAACACCAGATAGACCAATATCAAAATTGCCTGTTTGTTCAACAAATCCATAGGCGTTCATATTACCGCTTGGTGCTACTGGAATAATACTTGGCCACCAAGAAAGATCAGGCTGCACCAATCCATTAATGAGGGCTTTAGCAACAATACCATTATTGGTACTGGCTTCTGCAACAATAGCTGCACTACCAGAACCTATTGGGAAACCGAATGAAATGAAGGAAGCGATGTCAAATGAAAAATCTAATTTTCCGTTGATTCCAGCACGATAGTTATATCCAAAATTAGATTCCATGGGTTCATCAAAGTTTGCATTGACGTCAAATCCTCTATTTTGATAATACATGCCCGTAGCTTCTAACACTTTGAAAAAAGAAACCGTGCCACCAGTTACCTGATTAGCTTGAAATGAAACGGTTTTTCCGTTTACGGGATTGGAGGATATGTATTTAAAATTTGACCCATAAGAAGCTCCAAAACTTACACTGGCTAATTTGGAACTGCTAGAGTTTCCGTTGCTGCCATTTCCACTGCCACCATTATTATTACTACTGCCTCCGCCAAGTGCATCTCCACCTAATGAGTAGAAAAACATGGGGTCTGTATAATCAGCAATAAATGTTATGTGGCCGCCAACGGGCGCTTTAATGGTCAGTGGTTTTTGCGCGGCCGGATCATTATTGGCACCAAGTTTTAATTCTAGATTTACCGAAACAGCAAACACAAAATACCAACTATCGTCAACTAATTGTATTTCAAAATCTCTATTCTCATTTAAAAATTTTCCTGAAAAGAAGCCAACATCTGCCATTACAGGGTTTTCAAATTCAAAATAATTGGATGGTGCCGGTATTTCTGAAGTACCAGTAACAGACATTAATGTGCCGTTGTCATCAAATTGAACATCAAGATTAGTGTTGTTAAAAACTACATCCCCCGAAGAAGCCGTGGCAATGGTTAAGCTACCATCAACTGTGTATCCGTTTTCGGTATTTGTAACGACCCCTTGAGGTGTGATGCTATTATCAGAAATTTGCTCGTTAGTACCGACAGGTCTAATAGGTTCTGTTAAACTTTCATTGTTGCAATTACAGGTTACTATAGCCAAAAATACCCAACAGAGGTTTTTAACTAATTTTTTTACTGCTTTCATAATTGTTATGTTTTGTGGTTGATAATACTGTTTTGTGTGACCTGTCCGGAAAACGGTCTGCAGCCCTAAACCGAACAAGACCACAAAACGGTTGTTGTCAACTTAATGACAAAACAAACCTAAAACATGAAATTGGTGAATAAAAAAAAACGGGGTGGACAACGGGTGGACACCTTATAAATATGTTGATGACAAATGGTAGACAGTTTTATAAGACCTTATAATCAAAGGCTTAATACGAAATCTTGCAATGAATTGTCTGTATTGATATTTAGTTTTTTTCGAAGTCGATAACGCGCTTTTTTAATGCCATCTGGTGAAATATTAAGGATGTTGGCAATCTCTTTTGAAGATAAGTTCATTTTTAAAAGAGACATCAAGCGTAATTCATTTGGGGTTACTTCTGGGAATTTTTCCTTGACGTTGCTGTTGAAATCTTTATGGACTTCTTGAAAATATTTGCTGAAGTTTTCCCAGTTGTTATCGTCCTGCAAATCAAAATTGATGGTTCTTATAAG
>TARA_R110002050_G_scaffold95152_1_pt1 | contig 15805 bp, 15 predicted proteins | sample TARA_R110002050 | Tara Oceans TARA_R110002050 (sample SAMEA4396988) | marine metagenome | biome: Polar Biome; feature: [DCM] deep chlorophyll maximum layer (ENVO:01000326); material: water (ENVO:00002006), including particulate matter (ENVO:01000060) such as... | depth 25 m
GGCCTTATTCTTAAATGCTTTAAGGAGTACATGGTATTCTCGGTCGGTAAATCGCCAACTCTTAAGGAGTTTTTACAAAATATTGAGCAAAAGGAAAATGACCCCAATTTTATAGGAGATATGGAAGCTTTATTACGACCGGAAATTGAATATGATCAAGAATTAGCTTTTGAATGGTTAAAAGACAAAATGTTTAAAGTCGAGTGAATTATGACATTAAATGAAGATTTAAGAATAAAAAAATATTGATATTGAGTTAGTTGTTCTGTTGTGATATACTGGAGCCTTCGCTAAACAGTCTCCCAATGTATTCCAACTATTTGCAAACTTAATGGGCAACCTAATTTCAGACCAGTATTATTTTCATTCTTTCTTAAATGCTTTCCAATCAAAATACTTTTGAGCATCTACTATAAGATTAACGATCAATAGCATTTTATCACATTTGGGGCATTCAATATTCATGACAGCTTCGTGCACTTCTCCTCGTGCTTCCGTTGCCTTTCCTTTCCATCCACAAGTGCAAGAAAATAGGAGAGTAGCTTCTTGAGCTTTATAGTCGGATATGTGCATGTGTTTCGCCATCAGGATAATATTGCTGTTTTCAGCTCATTGAAATTACATTTAGCTGGTTGTAGTTTCAAAAGAGAGTTTAATCCTATTGTCTTCTGATTTGGAACTTTTAGGTCTAAAATCTCAGTTTTTAAAACATAAAAGACCCATTGGTTTAAATTCAAGGGGTTTATGGTCTCTTGGTCCTTATTCTCTAAAACACAAAAAATATAAAGATCACTCCAGCGTTTAGATGTGCCATCATATAATGGATGAATAGGATCCATTTTTGCAGGTGCTATTCCAAAAGAGATGTCCGAATATTTTTTTTGTATCCAACTTTGAATATAAGCGGCGGATTTTACTTCAATTTTGATCCCCTCTTTAGTAATCAAATCATAACTGTCCCACTCAACACGAATATTATTATCAATATTGAGGGCCTGTTTAACTATAAATTCCGCTAAAATTCCGCGAGTTCTGTTTTCTAATAAGTTGGATTGATTCCATTTCCAAAACTCATTTAATTTAAAATCAATATTGCCCTCATTAAACCTAAATTTTTCTTCTCCACTTTTTGGTTGGGCAATAATTGCGTTAAGATTCATATGTATCTAATTTTTAAGCCATTCAAATATTTATAAATCACAATCATGGCTACAGTGCGTTATTAACTATGTTCTGTTAATTTATTTTGTATTTGTTCAATGTCGTTAAGGTAATACTAACTTATACAGCTCTCCCATAACTAAACTATAAAATATCTCCAAATCTAAACTGAATTTACCACAGGGTGCTAAAAAATACCATACAACAGTTATTTTCGATCTTTATCGATTAAGCAAATTCAAAACCTAATATTTGCTAACTTAGAAGGCTTATAACAGACTCTGGGTTGTAGTATTCCCCCCTCTTTACATCCTCAAAAATATTATAGAATCTATTAAATTTTAATTTACTAATTGGCATTAATAAACCGCTTTGTTAACCCGTAGATAGGCCAGGTCAATAATTAAACACAAGTTTATTCAACTAGATGTTCCAAAGTATTTTAAGGATACCAAATAATTAAAATAATGGTACGAAAACTAGACATATTTAAATTGAGTACGGAAAACCGCAAAGAAAATAACAACTAATTCTAGAAATTTGAAAGGCGGATAATCTGCAGATAAACATTCTTCTAAAATGGATGTTCATATTCTTGCATTACCAATAATTAAAATATACTATGAAAGTTTTAGGAATATCAATAGAAGGAAGCACTGCAATATTTAGCGGACTTGAAAAAATGGATTTAGAAATTAAAGATATTTCAAATAATTTTAGAAAAGTAGAATTAAAAAATCATCTTGAATCTGATGAAGTACAATCATTTGTCGATGTCGTACATTCCTATTTGGAAAGTATTCAATTTGATAAAATTGGCATTATTAAAAGAGGTACAAAAGGTTCTTTTGCTGCCTCACCAATATCATTTAAAATTGAAGGACTAATTCAGACATATAAAAACAATGATATAGAATTTGTTCCACCGGCTACTTTGAGAGCTTTTTACAAAAAGAACACGAATATTATTATTCCAAAATATAACTATCAAAAACCCGCTAATGATTTAGCTTTTTATCTATTAGAAAAATGATCAATGATAAAGACGTTGATAAGCCTATTTCGGATTTTGTAAGAGAACAAACAGATATAAATATCAACCGATATTCGGATGGAGGAGCAAATGGTGAACTTTATTTTGGAGAAAGAAATGTATTAAAAGATAGGGTAGCATTAAAATTTTATTATTACAATCCTACTTATTCAACACATGAAGAACCACTACTTTTAAAGGAAATAAAACATGAAAATATATTAGAAATTTTTGATGCCAAAATTATTGATAAACAATATGCATATTTTTTAACACCAGAAATTAGTGGTGGTGATTTACAGCGTTTTTTAAGTAAAAACATTATATCTACGCATACTGCAATTAATATAATCCAAGGTGTTTTAAAAGGTTTAGCAGAACTTCATAAAGAAGAAAACTCTTTAGTACATAGAGATTTAAAACCAAATAACATCTTAATTGATAAAGAAACATTAACGCCTTATATTGCTGATTTTGGTTCTATTAAAAAAATTGAAGATGGTAAAGATGAAGCTATAGCATCTAAAAATACATTTATTTACAAACCTTACGAATCATTAATCGACAATATTTACCGTAGAGAATCTGATTTATATCAAGTTGGTATAATTTTGTTTCAACTTTTAGGAGGTAAATTTCCAAACGCAGCTGCAGATTGGTTAAATGAAAAGGACAGAAAAAAACTGTTAACAATTTCTAATTCCTTTGACCAATGGCAATTCATAGAAGAAATAATTAATAGAAAAATTGTTAAAGGCAAGCTTTTAGATAACAATTCATTGCCATTATACATTGACAAAGGCTTAAAAAGAATAATAAATACTGCTACCCACACAGACTACACAAAAAGATATAGAACGTGTTCTGAATTTTTAAAAGCTTTATATGATTATCTAAAAAGCACAAAAAATTGGTGGCAAGAGATTAATGACTACTTCGCTATAAAGGGTAATACCACTTATAAAATCTCTCCGATAAAAGAAAAGTATGAACTATTTATAAAGAAAAAAACTTGGAGAAGAGACAAATCACAATTAGGTACATTAAAACCGATTATTGAATATGTAATAAAAAAATAACTATTGGTGACAACGTGAATAAAACATAGCTAGTAAGTGCTAAACCAAAAGTTATGTGCTTATTTACTAAGTCCGCCAAACCTTTTCATTTGGCTAAATATAAAATCGAAATAAAACCTAGAATATAAAATTATGTTCTGTGTTAATCCGACAGGTTGGCGTCTTTTTACATGCCACTTTTCATATAAAAACACGTTGGCATTCATTAAACCAATACAAGAAAAACATTATACCTAATATGAAAAACTACAATTTAATTTTAATTGAACATTTTGTCGGAATTGGTTATCTGATTTTATTTCTTGTAGGCTTTTTTTCTGACAATCAGAGTTTTTATCAAATTGGTGCAATTGGAATGCTAATTTTTATGTTTATAATGATTAAAGGGCAACCCAAAAATTTATCTTCCTTTTTGTTTGCTTGTGCCATGGGTTGCGTTATTGCATATTTTGTTTCAAAATGGTGGATAGGCCTTTTTTGGGTTAGCGCATTCTTTACTGCTGGACAGTCGTTCGGAATGATTGAACTAATTAGAAATAAGAATCAGATTCAGGATATGAATCTTGGTGATTTTGCAAGGTCTGGAATGAAATCCGACCCAGATAAAATAAATTTAGTTGAGATTATATTTTTTATCGGACTACTTATCGGTCCATATTTACTCGCTAATAACCCCATGGATAATATTAAAAATGGGGGAAATATTTCGCTTGGAAAAGAAATTAAAGAACAAATAATACATATAGAGAAATCCAAAGAATATAGTAACCAAGGAATTCAAATAATGAATTTAAGTGACTCACAAATAGTAAGTCAAAATAAAATGGACGCGTATAAGGAGTTCTTAAAAAAATCAATTGAAGAAGCTAGAAAGGTTGACACAACTGTGCTTAACAAAATTAAAAATGGTTATGGAACTATATATTATGGAAAGTATTTAAGAGCCAAGGAATTAGAACTGCAAGGTTATGAAACTGGAAATGCTTCGGCTCTTACCAAGGGACAAATATTATATGATGAATTTGTGGACTGGATGAATGAAAATATGACAAATCCAAAATAAAAATCGAAATGCCATTACCGTATATAATCCATAGCTTGGTTTGTGGTCATCCACGTAAAAGCTTATATACAAACACGCTGCAAATAAAATCAATCACGTATGAATGATGAAACTAAAAAATGTCCATTTTGCGCTGAAGAAATTAGAAAAGAGGCTATAAAATGTAAATTCTGTGGTGAGATACTAGACCCTCAGTTAAAAAAGAGTCGTGAAATTGAACGACAACGCTTGCAACCAAAAATCAAGAAATGGAGTCCGGGTATTGCAGCCCTGCTTAGTTTTATAATTCCAGGGGCTGGACAAATGTATAAAGGTAATGTGGGATCTGGATTATTATGGTTAGTATTTGTAGTAATTGGCTATTCCTTCTTATTAGTACCAGGACTATTTTTACATCTTATTTGTATAATTGCAGCAACTGCAGGTGATCCTTATAAATAAATTATTGGCTACTGTACGGGGAACTATAATCTTATTGATATAAATTCCATAAACTTAAATTATGATAGATAAATACATTAGGACAACGTTAATTATTATTGCAATTGGCATTTGGGCATTAGTACTTCAAAATTTGGGTATAGTACCTTCAAAACAAGTTGTTTATGTAAAAGGAGGGTATATTGATGTTTCGGGGAGCGTCGAAGTCGAAAATAAGGTTGACATTCAAGGATCGGTTGAAGTAGAAAATACGGTATCAATTTCTATCGACGAGGTTTTAGGAGAGAATGGTAAAAAGTACTACTTTAAAAATTACTAAATATATTTGAGCCTATCCAAACATGAAAAAGTTACTTTTCGTTCTATTACTCTCAATGCAATTTTGTTATTCTCAATTGGGCTTGTCTAAAAAAGACCTCTTTAGTAAGCAATCAGCTAATTATGATAAAAAGGAAGTTTTCAACGATTATACGGTTTACATATATACCGGAGAAATATCGAAGTTAGACAATCAACTATGCAATGAAGTGATTTCCTATTTCATAGATAATGACTCTGAAATTTGCTTTAAAGAATCATATACATCTTGTGCTCAAGCTGCTAATTCGTATGTGAAAGTTTTCGACCAAATAGGGGTTTTAGTTGAAAAAAACAAATGGAAAAACCATAGTGATAATTCAATATATACATTACTTGTTCAAGATAAAATCTCATATGTAGAGCATTTTTTTGACATTTCTGAATTAACTGAAAATCAAATTGAAATCGTCGAAGAGCCAATTAAATTAAATACATCCAAATTTGAACTAATAAGTTTAGCAAAAGATTTTTTCAAAAACTACATTCCTATTCGGCTAAAAGAACTGGACGAAGAGGGATATGCAAGTGAATACACAGATGCTAGGGAATTTTACGTAGGAGATATTAATTTGGACAAAAACCCTGACGTAGTTGTTCTTTATACCGTTGAAGGTGTTGGTAAAGGAAATAATTGGGCCAGACACATTTTAATGCTTGTGAGTGATGGCAAAGACATTACACACCTAAACCATACCTTGGTTTATGGCACCTTTGAAGGCGAAGGTAAATTTCTCGGAATTAAAAATGGATATGCCATATTTGAACTGATTACATACCAATCTGAGGATATAAGAGAAAAATTAAAGGAACAAGGACCAACAAAATATCAAAAGGTTGGATATGGATTAAGAGATGGGCTAATAGTAATGGACGAAATATCGGATTAGAAGCTTCTTACACCTGCCATTGGGCTTAAATTAACTACTAAGTACTGACCAAAATGAAACAACAAACCAAAACAGTCTTTTGGCTGGGATTAATTGCAGCAATTGGACTTTTCGCATATAGCTCGTATCTAAAACGCAATCCAATAGATAAATCCGTCGATTATGATAAGGATATAATTGATAGAGTTGAGACAATAGTTGCCGAAGAACCAGAATCAGAATACCTGGGAAATAAATTGGAAAACGGGGCTTCTCCATATGATGAACTTTATGGGAACGGTGTTTATTCTAAAACGCAAAACAGTTTGAAAATTATTAATAAAGGTGCTGACGATGTGATTGTAATGCTCATCGAGAAATCAACGGCCAAAATGATTAGGAATGAATATGTCCAGGCAAAGTCAGAATATGAGATGACAAAAATTCCAAACTCAATATGTTACACCAAATATTATTACGGGCGGGACTGGAACCCGACAAGAAAAACCAAGGGTAGAATAACCGGAGGCTTTGACAACAATGAACAATTCGTGATTTCAGATAAACTAAGGGACCAACTATTGTTCCAAGTTAAAGAAGAAGGACAATACATTTATTATTCTAATTTCGAAATAACTCTTGAAACTCAAATTATTGAAGGAAAAGCCATGCAGGAGCGTAGATTAAAGCCATCGGAATTTTTTTGAAATATCAAAAAATTAAAAACTTAAAACGTCTGATATCATAATCGAAAAAGTCGATGACCTTTCAACAACAAAATAGTAGCCCAACCGTTATATCCCCCAATGTCCATGATAGAAAAAATTAGAACATTAATTGACGATAACACCACCAAGAGGGGGAAAATATTTGATTATTTCATTCAGTTTCTAATTCTTATCTCTTTAATATCTTTCTCTATAGAGACACTCCCCAATAACAGCGCACAAACAATAAGTATTCTCAACGCAATTGAACTGAGCTGTGTGGTAATATTTTCTGCCGAATATTTGTTACGCATTTTTGTTACTAAAAACCCGCTTAAATATATTTTCAGTTTTTATGGTATAATTGATTTACTAGCAATTTTACCATTTTATTTAAGAGCGGCTATTGACCTTAGGGCACTAAGAGCTTTCCGTATTTTTAGAATATTTCGAGCGTTAAAACTAATTAGATACAATAAAGCATTAAAGCGGTTTCATATTGCAGCCGGTATTGTAAAAGAAGAAATAATCTTGTTCTTTATTGTTACGTCGATATTAATATTCTTATCGGCATCAGGAATCTATTTTCTCGAAAACGAAGAACAACCCGAAGTTTTTAGTTCAATATTTCATAGCCTTTGGTGGTCGGTGGTAACACTTACTACTGTAGGATATGGCGATGTGTTACCCATAACTACGGGCGGAAGAATATTCACATTCTTTGTTCTAATAATCGGGATAGGAATCGTAACTGTTCCAGCAGGACTTGTTGCAACTGCACTCACAAAAGCTAGACAAATAGAGGAAGAAGAAAGGAAAGAACACGAGAGCTGTAAAAAAAATTAAAACTCGAATTTAAGAATGAAATGGAAAGATATTTTTACCATCCCAGATGATACCCTTATCAAAGATGGCTCCGTTGACCCTATGGGAATGCAGATGATATGGACCTATTTTGGACAACAAATATTTCAGAATAAGTTAACCAGTGTTTCAACAGATATCAGGAACTATACCATTAACCTAATCCACCATTTGGTTTTATATAAGTTTGAAAATGAAAAGTCCCAATATCTGGAAGAAGCCTTGAATCAATTTTCGGCTTACAGGAATTATTATGATGTAAAAGCGGGCTTATTAATTTTTATGGAAGATTTAATGGTATATGCCTTGATGAACCAAAAAGAAAATGTGGATACAAGGGGCATATTGGGAAGCAGCAAGGCGGATGATGAATTATCCAGAAATATAGGAAGTTTTGACTTGATCACCCTTCATGCTGAAAAGACTAAAGGTGTTCTTGTAAGACAAATTCAGTTAGGAGTTAGTGGCCGATATAAAGGACCATTTATGAACATGGGTCTCATTACAAAGAATTTTTCTTATATCCAGACAGAGTTTTCTAAAGTCGATAGACTTTTAATGCAGTGGCCAGAAGCTGTTAAGTTGGTGGATAAATTGATTGAAATACTAGTTAAGCTAGTTCAAGAAAGTAATCATGATTATCCCAGGGCCACATTGGATCAGTATAAAAATGATGCGGAATTGTGGAGTTTATATGCTGAATGTTTCAAATATGAAAAAGTAAATACTGCACTTAAAAACTATTGGGAAGAAAAACTGGGTATGAAGGATGGTGCTGCCCAATCTGTTTATAAACAAATAAACAAGGATACGGTACAAGAAACTTCCTTAATATTTGGTAAAGCCTTAAAAGAAGAGGCGAATGAGGAGGAGAAAGTTAAAATTCAAAAAATACTGGACGTGGAACCTCTCCTTTCCATTTGTACCCAAGTCTTTTACTTATTGGCAAATACTTCGGTAAAACATATAGAGGATGTTCAGAATGAACTTGAAAAACTTTCAGAACTTCTTCCTTTATCAAATGTGAAATACCTTACCCATGAGAATGCCCGCTTAAAGATGCTCTATAACCATTTGGACGAATTAAAAGGTGGCCCACAAGAATTGGCAACGGCTGTTTTAGATTATCACAAAAAGATTATGGAAAATAGGGGCGGAGGTGCTTGGGTAGAACTCGATAACGGCCAATTAAAGCATTATATTCACCAAAGTACCACTAGGACTACCGAAGAAATTTTAAGCGGTGGCTATTGGTACCATGATTATTACTTTAGCGCGGTAAGCTCAATATATAACGGTTTAAATCCAAATTAATGAAAGAAGGAATTAAACTTTATAATCAATTTAAACAATTAATAAGTACAACAGGCGAAATTAAAATGGCCTGGTTCACTACTTTCAATTTTAGTGTTTCTTTCTTTGAAAAATATATCCTTTCAGCATTAGTGCAAACGAGCTCCCAGGATCTGAGGAGTCTGAAAGATTTCGAGGCACTTAACGATCGAATTGTTAATGCAGAGAATGGAGGAATTGATATTCGGGTGTTTCATGATTATAGGGCCATGAGGCCCGATGTTAAAAAAACGAGTATTCAAACTTTTGCCATAGACCCAAAGGAACTGGATGAGCGGTATGTTCATGGTGTATTTCATCCAAAAGTAGGCTTAATTGTTAATGATAAAAATGAGGCATGGATCATTACTGGTTCCGCTAATTTGACTATTTCCGCATGGTCAGCCAATTCAGAAGGTGTGGTCTTCAAAAAAATTGAAGACAAGGTTAATGCGCAAAGAATTACGGATTTCTTTATGAGGTTAATGCCTCTTTCAGAAAGTGAAGGTTCATTAGGAGTCCTTAATAAGCGCTGGCAAAAAACACTAAAATCTGAAATATCGGATTGGGAGTTTTTCAATTCTTTTTCCAATAAAAGTGTCCTGGAGAAATTGGACCTAAATGCAGATAAAAAACTTCATGTTTGGTCCCCTTACTTTTCGGATGATCTTATTGAAATTATTGATAATAAATTAAGTGAATTAAAAGAAATTAGCATTATACCTGATCGTACATCTGCAAATACCATACGAATTTCAAAAGAAGGTCTAAAATCCTTACAAGCACATAAAAAAATACAATTACTAGAAGATTTTAACCTCACTAGTGCTGAAGAAATCTTGGCCCATGCCAAAATATGGCTTACCGAATCTAAATTGGCAGTAGGCTCATGGAACTTTACAAAGGCAGGTTTGAATTTAAGTTCAAATGCAAACAATGTAGAAGCTGGTATCATAATAACTATTGAACCACGACAATATATTTCATTTTTACAAAGCTGTAATCTAAAATATTTTGAGGCACCTGAAGGTATGTCTACCGAAATATTGGAAAAGGATAGGAAGCAATTATTATCCGATTGGAAAATGACCTGTCAAATTTATGCGGATTGGTCTACTTACACCTATAGATTGGAAACTGAAGAAAACTTGGAAGAAAAAGAGTTTTATGTTCAATTACCGGGATATAAGGACCTCCTAAACTTAAGGGATCTAAAAAAATTCGGGGCCAGTTTTTATAATAATCATAAGAGCTTATTAAAGGATCGATTATTTAATGTTTATGATGCACCAATAGAGGGACAAAAAATATTCATGGGAGTAATTGTTGAACTGAATCCCAAGGAACGACCTGCCATTGGATTTGATTCAATAAATGATCTTTTAAGGGCGTGGACAGACAAAAAACCGGAAAGTAAAACTCAATATCACGAGGCTAATTATGAGGATGATGAGGAAACAGGAGAAGAGTTATCTGTCCAAATAATTAATGCATTAAAAGGGGATTATTCTAATGCTTGGTTCACAATGTTCCTAGCCTTTGAGCAAATGAAACTTAGAATTGAAGAGTCCAAGGACAACTGGAGAGAACTTAAAATGATCGGTTATAATTTACCTGGATCAGTTTCCCAACTATCCAATCATTTATTAAGATTACGACAAAAAACAGAAACAGAAGAACTTGAAATGAGCAGTTCCTTTGTTTGGTTTATGATAAACGAGGGGAATAATATTATAAGAAAATTTAATACGCTGCGGGTAAAGGATGATTCTCCTGAAATAGCATTAATTGACAATATTCAATTGGAATTTAAGGATGTTGGACAACCACAATTGGAAGAGTGGCTAAATTATATCAAAAATAAATGTGAGTATGTCAAAGCCTGAATTTAAAAACATATCCCCCAATGTCTTGACTGAATTCGTCAGTTTTTTTCGGGATGAAGATGGAAAGGATAAATTGTTTGACGAGTACAATAGTCAATCCATGCAGTATAAACAGGCTGAGGGATCTTCTTATCTGTTCAATTTATTAAATGAAAAAAGTTTAGCCCTTTTGGCTGATGAAGTCGGAATGGGAAAGACAATTCAATCATTGGCCATTTGTGCTGCATTGTGGCAACAAAAACCCGATGCTAAAATTCTGGTTCTGGCACCACGTAACGAAGTGGCTTATAATTGGATCAACGAATATGAAACCTTCGTTAAGGTACATTACAAAATCAAGGATGATGTTGTAAAATCCAGAATAGATGGCACAGCTATTAATCCAGCTATTTTTTGCACAAACCTTTATGATCTTACGAAGGAAGTTCAAAATCGTTGGGGTCGGTTTTTTGTTGGGAAAATATCTTCTTTTAGCGGCCTATATAGTCAGGAAGGCGTTCATGATCGCTTGAGAAATATAGGTATAGTACCTGATGGAAATTATGAAAATCAGGATATTGATAAAAAAGATGCGGTAAGAGGGATTGCAGAATTACTCCGTAAGAATATTTCTGAAAATTTACCAGATAAAACATTTGACTTGATAATAATAGATGAAGCCCATTATTTTAGAAATAAGGATGGGTCAAGTCTTAGGGTAAATGTGGCTGAACAGTTTTTTAATATAAATGAGGATAAGATTGCTAAAAGGACTTTGCTTCTAACAGCAACACCCAACCATAGTTCTAGCGATAATATAAAATCGATCATCTCTTATTTTGATGACGGCAAATATCAAAATTCAGACTATGCTACCATATTGAAAGACCTTTGTTTAAGAAGGTTTAGAAGGTTGTCAGCAAATGGGAAGGTAAAGTACAATTATCGTAAGGAGGTATCCCGGGAATCGGATTTTAAGGATAATATGTCCGAACTACTTTTTGGTATCTATCAAAAGCAATTGGTTGGAGAGTACGCGAAAGGTTTGGCCCATGGTAGCAAAAGAAATATTTTGGGATTTTTAGAGGGGACGGAGTTTATTCCACATGAAACAATAACTTCTAATGAAGATGACAAGGAGCTACGGGACGGAAATGATTTTTCCTCAGGAACCGATGGAGAAATTCTATCTGATCTTTCAAGGGAATACCAAAGAATATTTAAGACATATCCTTCGCACCCGAAGTATAATCAATTGGTTGAAGATTTAATAGAACCAACCACAACCCTTTCTGTTCCCAATCATAAAAAATTAGTTTTTGTAAGAAGAATTCCCTCTGTTCGTGAAATAGCGGCTAGAACTGTTCATAGATATGATGAGATTCTTTTAAAAAAAATAGAGATGGCTTTTGGGAAAAGCATAGATCTCTCTATTGGAATAAACGATTTTAGGGCTTATTTTGAACAAGTAATTGGAGGTGGAGAGGATTTCAATGAGGAAGAACCAGATTTTACGGAAGATGAACTTGAAACCAGTGAGACCTTTGAAAAAGTTCCTTCGTCTAAGGTTTTATACTTATTTAAAACATTAAAGAAAAAAAAGGGTGTTACCACATCTACCGATGCATCAAGATTTAGACTACGGTTTACCCGTTCGAAACCAAGTATCTACAACATATTTTTTGCGCCAGGCTCAAATTATTTTGATTCGGAGTATGATGTGGAGATTTTTAAATCTGAGGTAAAAGGAAAAGGTCCTATTGATGATTATTTTGTGAGTTGCCTTTTGGGACGTACGAGTTATCATGGTGTAGATGCAGGTATTGGATCAAAGATTAAGAACACCTTAGGCGGCCGTTTGGACAATTTGACTTCAACAGGTCAAAAGGTGCAATTAAAGACCTTATTTACTATTTTTTGGAACTACCTTGAGGAGACTAAAGAAATAGGGGATGAGGAAAAGTTAAAAATTAGGAGTGAATATTTAAATCTTCAAGAATACCAAAAGGAAGCATTAAGTTTTTTTATCGAAAAGGGTGTCTTGTTGGCGTCCACCGGATTGATTGATTTGTATGTTGCTTTCATAAAAGCTTCAAAAACAGGGGAGACAGGTGTAATTAAGTTATATAATAAATTCACAAATGAAGTTGAAAATGTACTTGCTTTAACCTCTATTCCTAAATTGATTACGGCTTCCATTTTGAACTTCAAAATCCTTTGTGAAAAGGTTATGAACCTTACATCAGTAGATCAGATTTTAAATGAGGAATGGAGCAATTTCAGGGATGCCCAACCCGCCTATGCGTATTCTGGTGACACCAAAAATCAAAGGGTAATGACCAGTTTCAATACACCTTTTTTTCCCGACATTTTAATTAGTACTTCGGTTCTCCAAGAGGGGGTTAATTTACAATATTTCTGTAAACAGATCATTCATTATGGAATTGCCTGGACACCAGGTGATAATGAGCAACGTGTAGGGAGAATTGACAGAATGTTCAGCAAAACTGAAAGAATGCTGGATGAAGATGAAAACACTACCCTGGACATTATATACCCCTACCTTAAAAATACTATAGACCAAGATCATTTGGCCAATTTTGTAAGTAAGAAATATTTTGCAGAAAATCTTATTGACAAATGCCAGGCTTATGTAGGGAACAATAATTTGGATCCACAGAATTTCAATTTCGAAAATTGGAAACAATTTTTAAGAATTCCGAACAATGATCCAGCCACAGACCCTTACCCGGCCAAATCTTCTAATTTATCGCATGCATCCTTTCAATTGGAATTGGATGGCAATACAACGGATATTAGGGAACAGATTATAAATACCTTTAAAAAAAGAGATATTTCTGTATATAAATCAGGTATCTCACAGGATACTATTTGCACATTGGACCCAGAGCTTGAGGGCGAAAGAAGGCAACCGGTTATTGTAAAACTAAATTATGACCCGGAATTAACAGGATTGTTAAATGAAGTCACTTATACCCTCTCATTGATATCTCCTTTAGGGAAGAAAAAGGAGATCCGAAAATTTGAAGCTAAATATCAAAACTTTAGGTTGAAGTATGAGAATGACTATTTGACCGTAAAACTATGCCTGGATCGCATGCAATCTACTAACTCCATGTTCGGGGTCTACACAAAGATTGAAATACCGGTATTTCTAAATCATAAGGAAAGACCACTTAGTATTTCGGAATTATGGAAGAATTATGAGGATTTAATACTATGTTCCGACTATATAGAAAAAATAACCATGGGTACACAACGAGATATATCCATGGATGACATAGATGGTCGCAAAACCGACTTAAATAACAATGAGAAGGTTGGCGTTTTAAGGGATGCCAATTCACTATTTGACCTAAATGCCAATTGGAAACGTTACAATGGATTTATCTTTTTGGAAAAGAAAAACTATGGAAAGAAGTGGATTGAAAGGGATTTATGGGTGAGAAATCACGAAGATAAATACACCAAGTATTTACCGCAAATGATGGTCATTCCTTATCATTCAATGGATATCCAAAAAATTGAATTAGAGGCACTGGAACAAATCCAAGGCATACGTGAGAAGGATAAAATCTGGAATTAATAAATTCGAATGACATTCTATTCTGTTATTGGGGAAATCTTCTGGGGAATTTGATTACTTCCCTAATTTGCCCAACAGAAATGTTATGCTTAAAAGAAGTGCATAGATAATAATACAGATTAGTCTTACGTTAGCAACAATATAATACTGAAAATATAATGAAAAACCTATTAATCTTAATATTTGGAATTGTTCTTCTAACATCTTGTGGAGCAAAAAAATCTATGGCTTTACATCCAGAACGCTTGAGTTTAGGAATGACAAAGTCTGAAGTAAGAACTGTAATGGGCGAACACATTCCAATGAAAATTATTGGTTCAAAATATTATGATAACGGGTCAATAGCAGTAGGTGAGTATTATGACAAGAAGTTAATCGTAGGAAGATGGGTTGAAGAAATATATTATTTATATTTCTTCAACGAAGAATTAATTCAATGGGGAAGACCACAAGACTGGCAAAAAGAAGCTGATAGAATTTATGAAATACGATATCGTTAAAAGTCATTCTGCTACAAAGATAATTTCTGGATCTTGTCCTTAAATACAGCTATTAAAAGCTGTTTTATTTTTAACGTTATATTATGTATCAAATTAAAATGTCCAGTCGGAGGAAGTTTTTTGGATCATATTTCAGAATAATGTTTCCAGTTCCGTTTTTATAAGTTTCAGATATTTTTTGATGTTGCGGACCATGGTTGATAGCTCAATTACCTTGTTGGTCTATCCAATATCCAAGTTGCTTAACTTTTAAGGAAGATTACAATTTAGAAGCTATAAAAATCACCTATAATCCCAAGGAGCTATAGGATTGGGGTCACTCCATAAGCCTGCTTTGGCGGCTCGTGCTTCCCTTTCCAGCATGTCATAGCTCATATCATCTGAATATTTTTTAAAGTGCCAAGCCATGCCCAAGCGTACCATTTCTTTATTAACATTTAAGCTATCCTTATTAAAAATCACTCCGATCAATCTTCCGTTCCGGTCAAACTTGCCATCAGATGATACACTTACCATTTGTCCAAAACATAAGTCGGATAGAACAATTTTAGCCCTATTGCCAAACGGTTGTTTACCTCTTTTTTCAGGACAATCTATATGTTCCAATCTCAGTTTAATTGGCAATTGACCATATAATATTTCCACGGTATCCCCATCCAAAATTCTAATGATTTTGGCCTGTAAATGCTTCATTTTGGTTGAATCGGATTCAGAAAATGAAACAAAATTTTCCTTACCATGATTCTTCAAATTGAAGTTCTCACTTAATAGTGTTTCATTTTTTGGTGTATTATCCCTACAACTTGAAATAAGTGCAAGTAGTATTACTATAGTAATGTATTTAGCTATTTCCTTTATTAGCTTCCCCATAAAACAATTCTACTGTTTGGTCTTGCTACATTTGTTGGGACACTTAGTTAAGGGCAA
>TARA_R110002050_G_scaffold412_3_pt1 | contig 15797 bp, 15 predicted proteins | sample TARA_R110002050 | Tara Oceans TARA_R110002050 (sample SAMEA4396988) | marine metagenome | biome: Polar Biome; feature: [DCM] deep chlorophyll maximum layer (ENVO:01000326); material: water (ENVO:00002006), including particulate matter (ENVO:01000060) such as... | depth 25 m
TGTCATTAACACATGGATTCTGAAAGGCCAAACGATACTACTCCGGGAATTTTATACGTATCGTCGTCCCGGACTTGATCCCGGATCCAGTCATAATCTAAAAGGCAGGCGGGTTGTATCTGGTGAACACCGCCCTGGACCCCGCATCAAGTCCGGGGCGACGAGGCTGGGGGTACATCAAGCCACAGAGCAACAAGAGGTTGGGATTTTATTATGGATCAAAGGCGGTAGGCAGCATTAAGGCGTAAATAGTAAGAGGGGATAATATCGTTAACATGTAATTTACTATTTACACAAACTTCTGGGCAGTCTCAGTTGATTCCCTTAGTCCCTTAAATTCTCTTCAGCTTGTAATTTAATATCATTGGCACGGACAGATGTTTTGCCTATTTTCTTCAAGTGCCACAGGGCTCTCTTTGCTTGTTCTAAGGCCATGGACCAATCGCCTTTATAGGCAGATTCTTCAGCCAAGGCCAAAGACATTTCCGCCATATTTCCTTGCTTACCAAGGGCGATTGCCAACAGGTGCCAAGCTGTCACATTGTCTTTTTCAAGCTTAAGGGCCTGTCTTAAATGTGTTATAGCTTTATTGGTGTAATCTTTTTTATCTTGCCTTAAGAAAGATTGGGACAATCCAATTCTTAACAAAGGCGAATCCGGCATAAAATTGACCGCTTTTTCATAGGGTAAAATTGACGCCAGAACTTGCCCACTTTCAAATAAAATCTGACCTTTAAGCTCATAATAAAATGGGTTCGTGGGGTCTTGTAAAATCAAACAATCCACAAGTGAAATTGCTTTGTCGTAATAGGCCTCTCTATAGGCAAGAATGGCCTGGGCATATTTATCAATCGTTGTATTGCCTTTATATTTATAGGCGGCTTTATGAACAGGAAAAAGAAAGGCTTCAATCTTCATATAAATAATTTTATACCCTTCGTAAAATTCTTTGGGCAAAGCCCCATTAGGGATTTTATACTTATCAACTTTTCTTCGGATACTTTCAATACGATCACGGGTTAAAGGATGGGTTCTTAAATAAGGATCTTGTTGGGTCGAATTTAATAATTCTTGCCCTTGAAGTGTTTCCAAAAACTCCATTAACCCAATGCTGGTCCATCCCAATTTTTCCAAATATTTTGTTGCGGCCATATCTGCTGCAGATTCTTCCCCACGGTGGTAATGTAGAAAACTGTGAATGGATGTTGACATGCTTCCCATGGCAGTCGCCAATCCAACATCTAGACGCCCCGACAAAATACCCAGTGTAATACCCAATAGGCCCATCATCATACCTGATTTTTGGGCTTTTTCCATCGCCGCATACCCCCGAACATGGTGACGTCCTGCAATATGCCCAACTTCGTGCGCAATGACCCCTATTACTTGCTCAACAGATGTTGTCGCCTTTATAAAACCAGCAAACAAAATCATGGTACTGTTCGGCAATGCTGCGGCATTAACTGTGTTTTCATTAACAAGAATGATTCGGGCGTCTTTTGGATTTAACCCAGCAACAGAGAAAATTGGATCCATATATTCTTTTAAGTGTTTTTCAATTTCTGCATCACGAATGGCCACCCCTTTTGGAATGGTTATTGCCAAACTTTTTGTACCCCAAAAAGCCGCAAAGCAAAAAAGGATAATTCGACTGATTTTTGATAAATTTATTTTCATCTTAAAAAAATAACAAGTTATGTTCAGGTATAAAAAAACCCTATCATATAGATAGGGTTTTTTAAAAGTCATTTGTAAAACTTAGTAAGCAACAACTGTTGCGTTTCTGTTCTGCGCCCAAGCACTTGGATTAGATCCTGCAACTGACGGCGCATCTTTTCCATTACTTGTTACAGAAATTCTTGATGAGTCAATCCCTAAAGATACCAAGTATTCTTTTGCTGTGTTTGCCCGACGTTCACCAAGCCCAATGTTATATTCACGTGTTCCACGTTCATCACAGTTACCTTCAATCATAACTGTTTTTCCTGGGTTTGTTTTCATCCATTCAGCTTGCTTTTCAAGTGTCATGCGCCCTTCGGTTGTAAGGCTATAACTATCGAAAGCATAAAAAGCGCGATCCAATACAAAACGTTTTGGTAGGTCTGTTGTATCAACTGGACAACTATCATACCCGCGGTTAAAACCTGAATTTACCAGATTTGAATCATCTGTAGTCTTGCATTGACATGATGTCAACAACACGACTGAGGTTGCAACGACTGCAAAATTCTTTAATTTCATGGATTATAAACTCCCTTAATATCAATAAACTAATACATAAACAATATTATATAATGACTTGTTTGTAAAACAATAATTTCCAATAGAAAACTTGTGTCACTTTTATATCACTAGGTTTTATGCCCCTGCAGCTTCCTGCGGTGCAACAGTAAATTTACCCTTGGCTATCAGGGCTTTAAATCTTGCCATTGCATCGTCTTCTTTTGAAGAAGGCTTTGCGGCCGTTTCAACAGATTTTTCTGGTTTACTGGCTGAATCATCAGTTTTTGGTTTAGCCTTTTTTGCGGCCAGTCTCTCTGCCGCTGCAGCCTTAGATTTGGCTTGCCGCGACTTCAACATCTCCATCAGTTTTTTAAGAGCCTCAGCTTGACGTTTTTCTTTTTCTTCACCAGAAACCGTCTCTGTGGATTCTTTTACTTTTGGTTTCAAAGGTTTTGCGGCTTTTCTCTCTGCCGCTGCAGCCTTAATTTTGGCCTGCCGCGATTTCAACATCGCCGTTAGTTTTTTACGAGATTCCTCTTGTCGTTTTTCTTCATCAGAAACCGTCTCTGTAGATTCTTTTACCACTGGCTTCAAAGGTTTCCGGCCTATGGGCTTAAGGGCTGGACGTACCACTTTAACAGGAGGGGTCTGAATAGGCGTAGCTTTAGACGTAGGCGTTCCAACTGACGGCTTAGGTTCGGCAGTCTTTTCCCTATCCGGAATAAATCGCTTTTCTTCTGCCTTGGTATCACCTTGTTTTGTTTCTTCTGTCTTTTTTACCTGCCCTATTTCAACCGTTTCTGCAGGTTTTTCAACAACTATTGCGGGTTTCCCTGATGCTTCTGCCTTAGTATCACCTTCTTTTGTTTCTTCTGTCTTTTTTGCCCGCTCTGTTTCAATAGTTTCTGCAGGTTTTACTTCGTTTTCTTTAAGTTTATTTATTGCTGACAAGGCGGATCTGGTTGCCCCTTCATCAGATTCAATACCTAAAGCCGTTTTTACTTCCTTATAAAAGGCGGCAACATGCTGCAATTTTTCTGGGGTTGTCTTAATACCTGGAACTGTTATTTCACCCAATGCTTTTTGCATAGATAGATAACGATCATACAAACGCTTAACGATGGCATATATTTTTTCTTTTGGTTGCTTTTTAAAGATAGAAAGGATTTTATTAAGGATGGTTGTATCTTCTGAAGGTGCTGTTTTATCGTCAGCAACAGCGTCCCCTTCTTCTTTTCCTTCATCCTGCGAAGCATCAGCTTCATCTTCATCTTGCGATGATTCATCCTTAACAGGTTTAGAGTTTCCTTCGTATGCTTTTGCAAGGGTTTTGATACCCTCTGCAATTTCACCTTCTTGCAAACCTTCTGGTAGTAATTCTTTCAAAGCATCAAGTTTTGTTTGTAAGGCATCCCGCCTTTTAAGTGCCTCAGATTTTTCTTTGTTGTTTTCTTGAATCATTACCGTTAGGTCATCGTCTTCTGTTGCCCCCAACGCTTCTTCAACCGATCCAATTTTATCTTCAAGTTCTCTTTTTACTATTCCAGCATTTGTTGCAGCTTCTGCAGACTTTTGTAGCTCTGTAATTTTTTGGTAGGCCTCACTTTGATCTGTCACACCCAATTCTGTTAATAATTTATTATAAAGCGTTTCAGATCCATTCGATGCGCCGCCATCCTCGCTTGTCCCATCTTTTTGGGACAGAGCCATGATTGTCTGCAGCTTAACGATTGGGTCTTCCCCTGGCGCTGCCTGTATTATTTCGGTTACCCGACTTAACTGGGATTGGGCAATTTGACCCTGCTGCTGCAACTGGGCCATCTGCCGTTGCATATTTTGCAATTGCATTTGCATCTGTTGATTTTGGGATTGCGCCCCAGGACCTTGCCGCTGTTGTATTTGGGCCTCTAAATTTTTAACAGTTTGCAGTAACACCAACATTCTTTGGTGCATATCAAGCTTTGAAATTTCACTTAACCTGATTTTTGATGTTGTCCAACCATTTTCAGATTGAACTGGAATATTAACTTTAAGGGATTGTTCTACAATCCGTTCCCTTTGATCTTCTGTTAAAGAAGACCCGATGGTATCAGAAATCCCAGGATTATAATGGGAGTCAGAACCATAAGAATCTATTAATGGACTTGAAATAGGTTGGCGTTGCAAAGGTTGACTATCATATTTTGGGTAAGATGAGTCTTCACCATAAGCTGAATTTCCCCCATAAGATGGTGCTCCAGAACGATAACTTGATCCAGAATCATAGCCTCTAGAAATAGGTTGGGCATATCCTGATCTATTTGGCCTTTGGGAATAAGGGCCAGAACCACCCGAATTGTATCTGCCGGCAGAACCACCTGGGGTATACACCCCCGGGGCTGCTGTCGCAGATGAAGAGGTAGTAGACGACCCAGGACACCCTGTTAACAAAAGCAACGATGTCAAAACTATTTTACGCAAACTACTACCCCTACAATCCATTTATGGACTGGTTACTATATTTTAATTTCTTGATCTAAAACCTAGAATTCAAAAACTTCTTCACCCTCGTCACCTTGTGACTTGGATGCAGCACGTGCACTCATGCGATCAAGTATTTTGCTAAGCTTTGCCTGAGCAGCTTTAATTTGTTTTTTACTAACTCTTTTACCTTTCAGATTATCAAGAACATCAAGTGCATTTTTTGCCCGCGCCCTTACGCTTTCCAATTCGCTATATGCAGCAGAACCTTTTTCCGCATTTGTCAATGCACCTTCTGCACGACTTAGAATGCGAGCCGTGTAAGTGCGCACTTTTTTCATGCCTTTTGCAAGACCCTGATTCTTAAGAACTTCTTTCGTGTTTTCTATGCGTTGTTGAAGGCTTGTCAGTTCACGTTCAAGTTCAGTGGGTGCTGCATTTTCATCCGCCGCTTCAACAGGAGCTGCCTCTGAATTTTTTGCCCGTTCTGCTTTTAACGCATTAACCAAGCCTGCAATTTGTCTTTCACACCCATCTGGGTTTTTCCGACAATTGATCCCACGTGCAGCTGCATCTGTGGATGCAAACAAAAGGGTCGCCCCAACAGTCAATAGAAGTAATTTTTTTGTAACTTTCATAAGTAACCTCTCCATAATTTGTTAATAATTACATTAACTATATCTTAATTTTTCTTAAAATGAAATGCAAAAAATTAGATTTATCAAGGGCTCCGATCTTATGAAAAAAATATTATTCATATAAATCATGAAGTTACCGACAAACACGTCTATGCCCCTGATAATACTGGATATTTTTTTGTAACCACCCTGTTTTTCTTGTGTTAGATTTTATGTATAGATAGTTAATGGAGGGTTTAAATGTCGATAAGAGAACGCATATATAGTCTACAAGAAAAGCATGATTATCTGGATTGTTTGCTTAAACGTGAACAAAATCGACCGATGCCAGATAGCGCCTATATCCGTGATATGAAAGTGCGAAAGCTCCGTCTAAAAGAAGAACTTATGGCATTAACCCCCTATTAATTATCCTCTCCCTAAGACTTAGACTCACCGCTTGTCCTTACAAGCGGTTTTTTTTATTTTTTATGATTGAATTTTAGCCTATAAAAAAGAAAATGATAATGCTATAAATATTTAAGTTGATAAAAAAATGACAGAAAAAAAGAATAAAAAAAATTTACACACACGACGTGATTTCTTAAAGTTAACCGCTGGGGCTGTTGGCTCAGTTGGGGCGTTGTCTGCTGTCTGGCCGTTCATGGATTCCATGAACCCAGCGGCTGATACACTTGCCCAAGCCTCTATTGAGGTTGACTTAACAGAAATCCCAGAGGGAAGTGGCAAAACAGTTTTGTGGCAAGGAACCCCTATATTTGTCCGGCATAGAACACCCAAAGAAATTGAAGAAGCGGAAAAAACCCCGCTAAAACAACTTATTGACCCCGAAACGGATAAAGCCAGGGTGCAAAGGCCTGAATGGTTGGTTGTTGTGGGGGTTTGCACACATTTAGGATGCGTTCCTTTAGGCCAGAAACCAACAGACCCGCGTGGTGACTGTGGGGGATGGCTTTGTCCTTGTCACGGATCACAATATGATACATCTGGCCGTGTTTGTCATGGACCAGCGCCAACAAACCTACCCATACCACCTTATCGGTTTGTTGATGACAACACTATAAAAATAGGGGTAACTGATGACTAAGAAAAAACACCCACAACGCCCCAGTCGCCCTTTATATGACAATCCAGTTTCAAAGTGGATTGATAAAAGATTGCCTGTGTTTACATTTATTCGTCATTCTTTGGATGAATACCCCACCCCCAAAAACCTGAACTGGCTTTGGAATGGAGGGTCATTGGCAGGGATAACCCTTTTAATCATGATTATCAGCGGCATAACCTTGGGCATGCATTACAATCCTGATCCGGCCGATGCCTTTAATAGTATCGAACGCATTATGCGGGACGTTAATTATGGATGGCTTATCCGTTATATTCATGTTAACGGGGCGTCTTTCTTTTTCATTCTGGTTTACCTGCATATGTTCCGAAGTATGTATTATGGGTCTTACAAAGCCCCGCGTGAACTTTTGTGGATCGTTGGCGTTTTAATTCTTTTATTAATGATGGCCACGGCCTTTATGGGATATGTCTTACCTTGGGGGCAAATGAGTTTCTGGGGGGCCAAAGTTATTACCAACCTGTTTTCTGCCATTCCCGTGTTTGGAGACAGCATCGTTCAGTGGCTTTTGGGGGGACCTAATGTAGATGCCCCTACCCTCCATCGGTTTTTTGTTTTGCATTATCTATTGCCATTTTTAATTGTCGCCTTTGTTGCCATACACCTTATTTGCCTTCATCAATTTGGGTCTAACAACCCTTCCGGTGTTGAAGTTAAAAAATCCGAAGACCAAATCCCGTTTCATCCTTATTACACAGTGAAAGATTTATATGGACTGACCATATATCTTTTGGTATTTGCCGGTTTTGTTTTCTTTGCCCCTAATTTTTTCATGGAAGCTGTTAACTATAACCCAGCAAATCCACTTGTTACCCCACCCCATATTGCCCCTGAATGGTATTTCTTGCCTTTTTACGCCATATTGCGCTCCTTCCCTGATAAACTGGGGGGTGTTATTGGTATGTTTAGTGCTGTTTCTGTTTTATTCTTCCTGCCTTGGTTGGACCGATCAAAAATAAAAAGTGCCGCTTACCGCCCCATGTTTCGCCCCTTGTTTTGGGTCTTTATTTTGAACTGCCTTATTCTTGGTTGGATTGGGCAAAAGCCTCCACAAGGCTGGTATTTGATTATTGGTCGGTTGGCGACATTGTACTACTTTGCCCACTTTTTAATCATATTACCCGTGGTTGGCTGGCTAGAACGCCCCTTAACAGTCCCCAGTTCAATTTCAGAATATTGTAAACGAGAACACAATAGGCGCAAAAAATGATCCGGCTTTTTATAATTTTCATACTTATTATATCCCCCCCTTGTTTGGCGGATGCCACCACCCGGTCCCCCGAACAAACTCATTGGTCTTTTGCAACCCCTTTAGGCACCTTTGATCGATCTGCCATGCAACGGGGTTTTCAGGTTTATAAAGAAGTTTGTTCTGCCTGTCATGAACTAAGCCATATTCGGTTCCGTGAACTATCTGCCCTTGGATTCAATGATAAAGAAATCAAAGCTATTGCGGCAGACTACAGCATTAAAGATGGCCCAAATGATGAAGGTGAAATGTTTGATCGCCCTGCCTTACCTGGGGATTCTTTTCCAAATCCTTTTCCAAATGAACAGGCCGCAAGGGCATCCAATGGGGGCGCGTTTCCTGTTGACTTATCTTTGATCATAAAAGGACGTGAAGATGGGGCAAACTATGTTCATTCTTTATTGACTGGCTATGGATCGGCCCCAACAGATATGACATTATTTGAAGGCAAGTCATATAACCCCTATTTTGAAGGCGGGCAAATTTCAATGCCTCCGCCATTGGTTGATGGCCAGGTGACCTATGTGGATGGAACACCCGCCACTGTAGACCAAATGTCAAAGGATGTTGTAACCTTTTTATCTTGGGCATCAGCACCAGAGCTTGAGGCCAGACGACAAATGGGTTTAAAGGTTATGCTTTATCTGATAGTATTTAGCATGTTAATGTATTTTGTTTATCGATCTGTTTGGCGCAACGTAAAATAATAGGGAAAAACCATGTATAAAGCCGTTAAAATTCTTTTTCTGACACTTGGATTAAGCTCTTGTTCTTATGATATGGCAAATTATATAGATCTGTCACATCCAAATTGTTCAAATGATAAAGTTGTAGAAGTTAGCGAAAATATCTACAACATAGATTCCAATATTTATTCAGAAATAAACAAGTGGCTTAAGAATAATTTGAGACAAGATGGTTATGATCTTGTTGAAGAATCAAAAAAACCGGCCACTATGCTGGTAACAATTAACCACGAAGCAGCTGATGTCAGTAATGAAGCCCCTGTTATTCACAGAAAAGGGAAATACGAACAAGACCCTGAAAAATTACAAATGTGGCGTCATAGAATAAATATCACAATGGAAGATTTGATTTGTGGACGTGAAACGAAAACAATTACCGTTGAAATGGATACGTTTGAATCAAACTTTTTAGATGCCCTGCCTGAATTAATGGAATCTTTAGAAGAAGGCTTTGCCAATACAAAAGGGCCCAAGTCCCATACAGTCATTACAGTTGAAAGAAAATTATAAAATATTTGATTGATTCGTTACCGGCAATCTTAAAAAAATGTAACTATAAAAAGGGGTGGCAAGAATAAAGATGCCCCCCCTTTTTTTATTGACTTAACTTAATACCCTTGATTCTCTATATCTATTTTCTATATATAATATAGGTATAGAGGATTATTGAGATGAAGATATTAATGTTTTTGTTTGTTAGTTTAACTTTAATTAACATACACGATTGTTTTGGGGCAGCGGCAGAAGTTGACAGACCCTTAATTGAGAAAAGATTTTCTGCAGGCAGCGATAACCTTAATAATGTAAGGCTGGCAATACATGCAAGACTTCATGGAATTTCCATTCCTTCCGATGTAAAGCCTGAAGATTTCCTGGAAAAAAGTACCGTAGCCATGCCGCCGCCACTCCCAAGAATTGATAACCTTCCCGCCGCAATGGATTTAGCCAGAGACGGCGAATCAGTGGCCCCCTATTTATTAGTAATGCTGCCAGAAATAGCCTATGAAGGTAGGATGAAAAAAGATTTTGAGGGGCAGACAGCTTTGATAAAAGTTATCAATGATGAAATGGCAGACTTTCCTGCATTCCGTTTATTGGTGCAAAAGATTCCAGAACTTTTATTTGTTCCTGATGAAGATGGGGTCCTTCCTATTTTTTCAGCAATTTCAGCCGAAAAAACTTGCTCCGGCAAAAGCATTTACGCAATTGAAATATTTAATTTGTATGTTCATCATTTCAAAAAAATTGAAACAGATCCTGAATGTTTTCTTTATTTCATGAAAATAACCCTTGATCCAATTTTAAAAAAATCAATCCACGATGAAATTCTAAGCCTAAAACCTCTATCCCCCATTAGAAATGCTTATAATACTATTATAGCCTATGGGATCGATGCGTACATAAAGTTACTAAGGCTAAAGGAATTGAACGGCCATTAGGTAATAATAGAAGCCGCAAAAGCCGTTTTTTCCATATCTAACTAACTACTGTTGATGTTCAATACTTTCATAGACAAAGGAATGGACACCAACAAATGAATAATACAACTTACGATGGATAGACGCACTTTGCAGCCTCTATCCATAGTTTGCGCCATCACCCCGGGGAAACAAGTTGAATAATCAGGAAATATATAAAAATAATTACTTTTCAATGATTCATAATATAGTTATTTCAATACTTTGTCTAGGTGAACATAAAATATACATCCAAAAATAAAATATTTGATCCCCTTGCCTTTTAGACCCTACGATTAAATCAGGGAAATATATTAATAGCGGAGGCAAAAATGAAAATTTTCTTACTTTTATTCACAGTATTACTTTTTCCAGAACCGAGTAACGCCATGACAGCTGAAAGCTATGAAGAGGCACGCTGGAATGGGTCCTATAAAAAACTTGCCGCAGAACGTTTTTTCCAAGGTCGTCAATCAAAAGCTGTTCATGCATTACGACAAAGCCGTAAAGGAAGGGGGCCCGTATCAGATACATTAAAAATGGCCGACCCCTGGAAAATAAGAAACCGTCAAGAAAGAAACGCACGCAGATCCTCTGTCCCTTTTGAAGAAGAAACAAAGACAGAATCTGAAGTTTCGCTCTTAAACAGATATAGACAAGCCAAAGCTGCAAGGCGGGCTGCGCATAAAGATGCCTTTGACGCTGCAAATAGACAAAGAAGGGCTTTAAGAGCAGAAAGATCAAGACACGCCGCCAGGGCACATCGTGACGAAAATCCCACCGTGCGTAGACTTACCCCTCCACACTTGTTGCTTGAAAGATACCGGCCAGCGGACATAACCTTAGACCCCAAAATAGCCCGCGTAGTCAGAAGCACAAAAGAAAGATTTGTCTTTTGGGGGCCTGTGTTTGATAACCTTAAAGACCATCCAAGGTCTATTACCGCTCTGGTTGAATGGATGGTTTCAAACCCAGAAAATTTTCACTTTCGTGTTGCAGAACGTTTAGAAAAACTGACTGGAGAAGGTATATTGGAAGAAGACCCTTTAACCGAAGAACTTAATAAAATTGAAGAAGGGCTTGATGCCCTCCTTACTGACACACCTTCAGAAGGCACCTGAGGTAGCTGAATAAACTGAAGGGCTTCATCGACTAAGTAATTATGGGTGTTTTGTAAGGTGTATCTTGCAACACCCCTTTTTCTATGGCAAAGTTATTTAGAACAGGAGAGTCCAATGTTAAAGAATTTATGCTTCATTTTCACCACCCTTTTTATCTTACAAACACCTGACGCCTTTTCAGCCCAAAAAGGATATATTTCCATTGCAAAAAAAGATCCAAGACTGGAAGAAGTCTTTAAAGATTTAAAACTAATTAGGGATAGCCTTCCTTATTTTTCAAACAAAGAAAATGACAAGGCCAATGCCAATGTTAAGATAGAAGACGACGTGACCGATGCCATGTATGACTTACAAAGATTTTTCAGCAACAGTGGTCAAGGTGATCCTGAATTTTATTATGTTTTTCAAAATGCCCGGGATAACCTTACAGAAACCGAAGTTGAATCAATCCTAAGACAGGCAGGCATGTTTAAGGAAAGGACTGATCCCATTTCTGGGAAGACATCTTTAGGAATTGAAAAGGTCCCTGGATATGCTGACCATGATTACGGAAAAAATAAAAAATGGCGGGCACACATTGCCCTGATCTTAGCCTTTCAATTAGAAGTCATTCAATACATACGCTATTTAATGAATACGTTGACAAATATGGGGGTTCGTACCTTTATTTCTGATTCTGACAAAGAAATAACCCTTCGCCCTTTAAGTAACGCCCTACAAAAAGCCGTTGAAAATGTTAATTCCCTTAAAAAACATCTGTTAACCGTAGAAGATGAAAAATAAATCACTTAAAACATTTTACATATTTTTCATGCCGTCTTGCGCGTAAAAATTCTTATTACAAAAATTCAAATTAAATGATAAATTAAGCAAAATTCATAAGGTATGTTGAAATGAAACAATTAATTGGATCTATTTGCTTGGTTGCCGGCACATCTATTGGTGTTGGAACATTGGCCCTGCCCATTACTCTAAGCCAATTGGGTATTATCAATACACTTTGGTATATGGCCATCGTATGGGGCGTTATGTATTTTTCAGCCATCGTCAGTCTTGAATTAAACCTGCGGGTTGGCAAAGGCCTACCACTGGGGAATCTTGGAAAACATTTCAGTGGCCATATGGCACAATTAATCGGAAATATAAGTCTTGTTTTATTAATGTATGCCTTACTATCCGCCTATTTCAGTGCGGGCACATCCGTTACCTACAAAATTCTGCAATCATTTGGCTTTGATATGTCCAAAGGCATTGTTAATAAACTTTATCTTTCTGTTAATTTTATTATTCTATGCCTTCATTTAAAATGGATTGATCAAATTAACCGGGTTTTGTTTTATGGTCTTGTTGGCATCATGATTATTGTGTCCTGCACCTTTCTGATGGATGTGGATCCTGCCCACCTGCCCCTTTGGGAAGAATCAACCAATCAATTAAAACCTTGGGCAAAGATAACCCCAATTATGTTCACAGCCTTTGGTTTTCAGGTTATTTTCCATACACTGACAAATTACTGTAATAGGGACAAACTTAAATTAAAGCGCGCATTTTTTTGGGGAAGTTCCCTGACAGCCCTTATATACCTTTTTTGGACAGGCAGCATTCTTGGTGTTCTGTATAAACATGACCCTGTTATTTATTCAAAAATGTTAACAAGCAGTATTGATATAACAGAGCTGATGACAGCGCTGTCCAATATTATTGCCTGGCCGAACCTGCGCCTGTTATTCTGGGCGATTATCAGCTTGGCCGTCATAACATCCTTTATCGGTGTTGGTATTGGCTTAAGCACCGCCTTGGAAAGTATTCTTAAATGGCCTGCGAAAACCTCTGCGCGGCTGAAATATATTATCAGCACTTTGTTGGCTGTTTTACCGGCTTATTTTGTTGCAACAAATTATCAAGATATCTTTATTGGGGCCTTAAGTTTTGCGGGCATGATCTTGGCTGTGATTGCCTTAATCTTGCCTTTGTATTTATTGATAAAATCAAACAAACAGAATCCAAAAGTCTTTTATAAAATCACCCAAAACCCTGTTGCCATTGCTTTTGGTTTTGCCTTTGCCTTTTGGATTATCGGGTGTGAGGTTTTGAATTTGATGTCATAAAAAAAGCCCCGGTTCCGGGGCTTTCTTACTTCTTCTGTTTTAATCTATTTTCCTAAACAACAACTGTTGGGCACCTGTCCCAATAAGTGAATGGGATTCAATTCCATAAGCATAATCTTTGTTATACCCATTTGATTCACCCATTGCGCGGTTTGCTGTATCAACAATAACCTTTGTATCTGCACCAGATCCAACAATACCAAGAACCGTTCCTGTGTGTCCACCGGCACCATACAACCCTACGACAGGGTTTGATTCAATACGATCTGTGTTAATGCCGCGTCTAACCCAAACCATTCCTGGGCGGAATTCATCAGGTGTTTTGAAGTGAACGGGTGTAAATCCTGCCACAAGCGGATCCCTGTACCCTGCATCGCTGGCCCCATGCCAATCTGACATAATTGAATCCCAGCCCGCAACTACGCCGGCTGTGTCTGAATAAGGAAGGGCAGTGGTCATTCCGTCCACGCTGTGTAACCACCAGTGCAAAGTTGAGGGAGATATTCCTTTTTTGCCCGCATCATGCCACACTCTAGAAGAACAGTCCATCCACGGATAATCCCCTGAAAGTTCTGCTTCTGGGCCTTCATCACCGTGTGATGCCCCAAAACCATATCCATTACCTGTTTCAAATAAAACAGCTTTGGCATCAACACGTCCCAAAGAAGAAAGTTTTTCCATATCATCCCAAGTCACATCATCAGGAACTGGTACACCCATATGCCATGGGGATGTTTTCAACCAATCCGCCCCAAACAAACCTTCCATTGCTGTGTTTAAATCGGTTTGTCCCGTTGCTTCTAAATAACCCATCTGAAGAAGTGTTATAGCTGTGCGCCCTTCACTACTGACAAACAATTTTCCTGTATCTGCATATGGAATTTCTTTTGGGTCTGCAGAAAATACTGAATCTGTCCCATCAATCAATCTCAAAAGCCTTGATAATCCGGCAGTTGCCAAACTCAAATTTAATCCAACTTTATCTGAACGTAAAACCCATGTAAGTTGGCGTTTACCTTCTTCTACCCTGGCCTTTTTTGCAGCTTCTTTGGCTGCAGCAAACTGATCATAATTTTCTTTTTCTGATTTAATTCGTGCGGTAACTTGCCCTTCTAATTTTTCCACATCAGGATCAGCAGCAACGATTGCACCCCTTAAAGTATTTAACCATTCAAACTGGGCTGTGCGCCGGGCAGCACCCTCTTCATATATAGCTGCGATTCCTGGATTTTCTTCAACTGCTTTTTTTGTAACAGAAATTACTTCTGAATTCGCCTCTTCCCAATCAGTAGAAGCAGCACTTGCTGCTGCAAATGAATCTAAAGAAAATAACGTACTTGTAATTAATAGAATTTTTTTCATAAATATTCCTTTTTGTTACTATACATATAAGAATTATTGATGTTAATTTCAAGGGGTTTTAAGGGAAGTTTCCTATTTCTTAACAGCTTTCTTGGACCGAAGTTTTTTGACCAATGCTTTGATATGTTTTTTGTGATCCTTGAATTCTTTGGTAAAGACATGGCCGCCTTTGCCATCGGCCACAAAGAACAAGGCATCTGTTTCAGCTGGGTGAATCAAAACAGCTTCTAATGCGGCTTGGGACGGGGCAGCAATAGGCGTTGGTGGCAGACCATTAATGCGATAGGTATTAAAGATATTATCACTGCGCATATCCTTACCCCTTAACCGCCGTTCCATAACCCCTGTTCCTTTTGTAAGACCATAAATTGCCGTTGGGTCGGCTTGCAAGCGCATGCCTTTTTTCAGGCGATTAAGATAAACCCCCGCAATCATTGGCAATTCACGTTTCAGTAACGCTTCGCGTTCTACGATAGAAGCCAAAGTCAATGCTTCGAAAGGGGATTTAAATGGCAGACCTGGCTTCCTTTTATTCCAAAGGTCTTTCAGAATCTTTTTCATTTCTTTTTGCATCACATGCACCAAGGTTGAATACCGCGTCCCCTTTGAAACGGTATACGTATCCGGAAACAAGGTCCCTTCCATGGGGTCGATATAATCATCTTTTGTTAAAAACGGTGTTTGTTCCATAATTAAGAATATTTGATGATTTGTCAGCCCCTCTGGGAACATAATTTTATAATAACGCCCTTTGGCATTGACAATCATATTGGTGATTTCTGCTGGGGTAATTCCTGGATACAGAATATAATCCCCAGCTTTTAAATCCCCTTCAAGACCTTGAAAATAAACGCCGTATTCAAATAAAGATTCCGACCGGATAATACCCTGTTTATATAGCTTGCTGGAAATATCAGAAAGGGTTCGTCCGCGACGAACTTCAAAATTTAATTCTTCTGTTAACGGGCCTGAACTAAAAAAATAACCTGCAACCCCAAAAATAATATAAAGAAAAATCCCGACAAGAAATGTCGCAATACGCAAACTGATATCATGTTCAAAGTGATATTTCAAAAATTCCCAGGTCTTTTTCCAATCCCGCAAAGTCCTTAGCCCCTTAGTGTTTGTTTTTATTGCTTTAGTAAGACTACCCTATGTCTGCAAAAATTTAAACAGAAATCCTTTTGAAATATGACTTTCCAAGACATTAATCTTAATGTATTCCGGATTAAAGCAATGTTCCCCGGAAACAATTTGTTTACCATCCTTAATTTAGCCTGTCCTGGACTCCGATCCAGGATCCAGAA
>TARA_R110002050_G_scaffold276107_1_pt1 | contig 15796 bp, 13 predicted proteins | sample TARA_R110002050 | Tara Oceans TARA_R110002050 (sample SAMEA4396988) | marine metagenome | biome: Polar Biome; feature: [DCM] deep chlorophyll maximum layer (ENVO:01000326); material: water (ENVO:00002006), including particulate matter (ENVO:01000060) such as... | depth 25 m
ACTTTTTCCAAATCTGTTGAAATTTAAACTAATAATTAAGCAATATATATACCGAAACTATGAACTAAGTAAATATAATATAAAACCTGTTCTATTATAGTATTAACCTTATAATTACGACTTATGTAATTTTTTAACTACCATAATAATTTCAATAAAAGCAATAGCTACGCTACAATCAACCCCACTGTAGAAGTGAATTTACACATTCAAAATCAATAAAACGCCCTATTAATTAATTGGTACTCATTCCTAAATCGCCTAAAGAAGGCAGGATTTTATTTTTTCCGAAACCTTATCAAGTTCAAGCGGGGAAAGATTTGACCCAGAGGGTAGACACAAACCCCTCTCAAACAAATCTTCAGAAACACCATTTAGAAATGAAGGAGAATCCTTAAACACTGGCTGGAGGTGCATAGGCTTCCATAAAGGTCTTGACTCGATGTTGACAGCCTCTAAAGCAAGTCGGATTGTTTCTCTCAGGGATTTATTTGGGAGCAATATAGTTGACAACCAACGATTTGAATAAAAGCCTTTAGGCTCTTTTAAAAATTCTATCTGAGCATTATTCTGAAATGAGTCCTTATAAAACTCAAAATTTTCACGTCTCTTATTCACCCTATTGTCCAATACTTCCATTTGTCCTCTTCCTATTGCAGCACAAACATTGCTCATTCTGTAATTGTACCCAATTTCCGAATGTTGATAATGAGGGGCATTGTCTCTTGCTTGGGTGGCTAAAAATCTTGCTTTCTGAATCCATTTTTCATTTTTAGACACCAGAGCACCTCCTCCTGAGGTAGTTATTATCTTATTCCCATTGAATGACAGAATGGCCAAATCACCAAAGGTGCCCATGGCCTGTCCATCTAAGCTGGAACCCAAAGCCTCTGCCGCATCTTCAATTACAGGAATTTCAAACTCCTTGGAAATTGCCATAATCTCCTTCATTTTCGCCGGCATCCCATAGAGGTGCACCACAATTATGGCTTTTGGTTTACGAGCCTTAGAAGTTCTATCCAAAATAGCTTCACGTAGTAATTCAGGATCCATATTCCAAGAGTCTCTTTCACTGTCCACAAAAACAGGTTTTGCACCCTGATAGGCAATAGGATTGGCTGAAGCTGAAAAAGTGAAACTTTGGCAAAGCACCTCATCATCGGCTTTTACGCCCAATAAGATTAAAGCAAGATGTAATGCGGCAGTGCCTGAACTTAAAGCCGCTGCATAAACATTTTCTCCTAATTTTTTTTCAATATCACTTTCAAAACCATTGACATGAGGGCCTAAAGGGGCAATCCAATTGGTTTCAAAAGCTTCTGTTACATATTCAAATTCCTTCGTTCCCATATGGGGAGAGGAAAGCCATATTTTTTGATCAGTCATAGATTTTAAAAAAAATATTTTTTACTTTTTGATAATTTTCCCAGGGTTTCCTACTACGGTTGCTCCATCAGGCACGTCACGAATAATAACAGCTCCGGCACCGACGGTACACCATTTTCCTATATTAATACCTTGAATCACACAGGCGCCAATACCAATATGGCTGCCTTCACCCACCTTTACCTCTCCGGCCAAGGAAGCATTCGGAGAAATATGAACAAAATCTTCTAAAATACAATCATGTTCTACAACACTTTGAGAGTTTAAGATAACATGCCTTCCAACTAAGGCCTCACTATTAACAACAGCTCCGGCCATCACCACTGATCCTTCTCCCAATTCAGCCCTTGAGGAGAGGTTTGCTGAGGGATGAGTAATCGTCACGAAGGGCCCTGATAGGCTTTGAGAAATTTTTTTTCTTATTTTATTGTTTCCAACACTTATAATAAAGCTAGCATCATCCAAAACTTTATCTTGAAAAAACTTCCCCAAAACTGGGTATTGAAGTATTTGAAGGATATTTTCATTGTCATCAAAAACACCTCGAATTAAGTATCCACTTAATTCAGCCATTTCTATAATCACTTTTCCATGACCTCCGGCTCCCAGCAAATATATCTTCTTCAAGATTTTGATCCCTTAAATTTTTCCATGGTAGCCTGACCTTCCTGACTTATTCCTTCACTTTTAAAGACCTTAAGTACGGTTAACAACAATATTTTAATGTCAAGCATTAATGAAGCATGATCTACATACCAAACATCCAATTCGAATTTTTTTTCCCAACTAATTGCATTTCTACCATTTACTTGGGCCCAACCAGTAATTCCGGGTCTTACCTCATGTCGTCTTTGCTGAGTGGGATTATAAAGGGTTAAATACTCCATCAACAAGGGACGAGGTCCTACAAGGCTCATGTCCCCTTTAATCACATTTATTAATTGGGGAATTTCGTCTAGGGAAGTTTTCCGAACAAATTTACCTACCGAAGTCAACCTTTCTTGATCAGAAAGTAATTCACCATTTCCCCCCTTTCGATCATTCATCGTTTTAAATTTAATGACTTTAAATTCCTTTCCCTGCTTACCAGGCCTAGATTGAAAAAAGAAAGGTTTACCTTGGTTAACAATATAGAGACAAATGGAAACAATAAAAAAGACAGGCAAAAATAATATAAATACGACTAATGACACAATTAAATCAATAATACGTTTGAAGATATTTTGATAGATCATCTACTATCCCTTAATTTCCTGAATTCTTTTTAAATATTTACGGGCCAACACTTTTCGATCAAAGTTATCTTTGGCATATACATAACCACTTTCGCCCTCAATTTTTAGCCTTTCTGGGTTTTGTAAATATTTCCTGATTACCCTGTTAAATTCCGAAGGGTTTTCAGGTTCCACATAGCTTCCAGCTTGTGCCGTTTCTACAAGCTCTCGAGATACACCATCTATAGCCATTAAAATGGGGGTTTTACAAGACATATAGTCGAAGGTCTTATTGGAATAAATGGTTTTAAAAGTATCCACACGCTTAAGCACAGAAGCTCCCATTTCGGAAGCCAAAATAAATTTAAACACTTCTGCCTTTGGCACTGAATCTATGAAGCGTACATTGCTTAAATTCATTTCTTCAGCCATATTTACCAGCTTTTCTTTTTCCATGCCTTGTCCAATAAGTAAAAACAAAACATTTGTATCCTCCAGCACCTTTCCTGCCTCTAATATTTGCTGTAAGTGATTGGCTACACCATGTGCTCCCACGTAAGTGATTACAAATTTATCTTCAAGTTCATGGCGTTTTCTAAAGGCATCTCTATCAAAATTCCCAAGTAACGATTCTGATAAACTAAAATCTGAAGCATTAGGAATCATTACTAATTTCTCTTCAGGAACGTTTTTTTCGTAACGGAGTACTTTATAAAAAGCTGGGGTGAGTACATTCACCAATTTCGCTTTTTTATATACAAAACTTTCAAACCAATAAGCAGCTTTTATTATCCATTTATTATTCAATACACCTGTATCAATTGCAGATTCGGGCCATAAATCGCGTACCTCAAAAACAAAAGGAACTCGTTTAAATAGTGAAATTATATAACCACTAAAACCAACAAACAATGGAGGAGAAGTAACTATTACAACGTCATACTTTCCCTTAAGCTTAAATACCCCACCCCAAAGTGAAGAGAACATAAAGGAGAAATATCCCCACAATCTACCTGCAAACCCAGCGTTATAGGATTCGGAAACATGACACCTTAGAACATCGATTTGTTCTTGACGCTTTCTTACAAATGCTTTGCCTTTATACTCTTTTCTTTTTTCAATTCCATTGGCATGCATCATTCCGCTTAGTACAGTAATCTGATGCCCTTGTTCTGCCCAAACTTTGGTCATTTCATTCCAGCGGGAACCTCCAGGATCATCTTCCTCCAAGAAGTACTGGTGCAAAAGTAAAATTTTCATTGAATTTTAATTTTTGTGATTATTTCTTTTCCTTTTGTGCTGATCGTAATTTGTTCAGTTTCCTCTTTTAAACCATAATACTCACTCTTCATTCCCTTTTCGTTTTTAATTGTAATGGGATTTTTTTCATTGTCTTCGAAAGATAAGTTAATTAAAGGAAGACAATGCCAATATTGAACCATTGATAAGTGATCAGGTTTATTTTCTATTCGATCTTCGACTATCCAAAAAGGTTCTTTTTTATGTTTTTTAATGATTCTTTTGTGCGTAATTTTAGGATCAATATGGCGAAAAGCGGTGATTTCCCCTTCAAATAAGTAGAATTCGTCCTGATCATCTACCTTTGCTTTTAATGCTTGTGTCCAATAATACCAAATAAACCGTGCCCCTTTTTCCATCTGGTCATAATCGCCCAGCATTACAGCATTATGGGAGGCTGTCCCCATAAAGTACTTTAGGGTTTCGCTATTTGTATTGTATTTATATGATCCTCCATCAAATAGTACATTTTTTCCATTATGCCAAATATCCAAATGAAGGTTATCCGCTTGGTGTGGCCGGTCATTGTGCTTGCCGCACCTAATAAAAGTCAATGTATCCTTCTCCCTAAGAATATAGTACCCTCCATTTTCAAAAGTAGACCATCCATTGCCGAATTTTAAAATCGGATATTTTATCTTTTTTACCTTAACAGCCTTAAACCAAAACCTATCCTCTTGCCAGTCCCCTTTATCGTATAAATCTTTTCCAGTTAACAAAACATGTAGGACATTTAACTGGGGACGATAGTCTCTGTAATCACATGAACTAAATTTAAAGAAAAGTGCTCCATCATTATTACCATAATTAGGCAACCAACCTGTCTCCTTATCCTGTGAACTATGAAGAAATACTAGAGACTTGTAGGCACGTTCGTAAATTTCACTATCAAATATTTCACCAAAAAAATCTGCAGATTTAAAAGCCCAACAAAACAATTGAATCACTACCCTATGGTAATTCATACTAAACTGCAGAAAGGTTCCGTCTTCGTAAACCTGATAGAGAATTTCTTCTTCAAACCATTTCTTGCCTTTCTTTTTCCATAATTTTGCCTCAGGAAAGAACGGAAAAAACAGGCCCGCCAAATAAAGGGTTAAGGTCTCCGTAATGGCATGGTTATTTCTAACCGCAATCCTTGAAAAGTTAATATTGGCATATACATGTTTCAATTGCCAGAAAATGGCATGCATCATTTCTTGGAACAAATCCTCGCTCAAATACTGGCTATTACGGTAATAATTTACCGCATAAGTCCAATTTAATATCCTCAAGGATATCTCCTGGCTACATTTGTAATTAGGACCTGAATTGATTGAGTTTGCGTTTAGCCAAGTACGAATTTCATTAAATACCCATTCTGCATGATCCACTTGAGTATAAAAATCATGACGAATCACTTCGTAAATGTACGAAAAACGAGACTTTTCCCAGACAAATTTAATGTCACCAGCTTCTAGGTCAATGTCCCGAACATCCGACCAATGTTCATGGGCATCGTATCGATGCCCAGTATCAGGATTGGTCAACCAATCGTAATTCTTACCTAGTCGTATTTTGGTAGAAGAAAAAAATGGTATTTCTCCTTCCTGTAAATTTTGGAATTCAGGTAAATTAGAAGGAGGTGATAAAGGCTTATCTCCCTGCTGAACACCCCAAAACTTGAATGACTGACGCCAGTCATTTAAAGTAATGTAAGATTTGACTGGTTGGTTCTGCGGAAATTTTCTTTTAAACAAACCCAGTTTTTTTTCTACCTCATGCCCTACCCTGAAGGTCACATACCTAAGCCCCATGTTTCGGATCAATTGGACACTCTTAGCAATGGAAGGCATAAACAATAAATTTTAACTTATAAATCAATGTTCGATGTATTGTTCCAGCCCTACAGGCTGGAAAATGATGATTGGCTTTTCTCCCCAGGTACGATGTCCTTGGCTCAGATGTTTGAGCCCTTCAGACTCCGATTATTCATCAAAATTCAAACCCCAGGCTGAAGGCCTGCTACATTAAAACTAGGGGCAGCACCCCTAGAGAGTCATCGCCTCCAATCCTATCAGGCTGAAGGCCTGAAACAACACTATAAATTAGTCCCAAAAATACAATGGATCATAGGCTATCACATCATATTCTTTTACGAATTCCTCTATTTCTTCTTTAAAAGTTTTTTTGCTGTGATGATCCTTTTGATTATCAATGTAAGTACATACAACCTCTACCTTGGAAGCACTAACGGAAAAAGCCCCATAACCAATTTGCCAAGTAAATCCTGTAATCTCATGTGCTTTCATCCATTTCGAAGAATCTTTTTTCACATTTTCCACAATTTTTGCGAGAGCATGATTTTTTGACAGCCGAAATAGTATATGAGTATGATCTGGAACAGAATTGATTCTGATTGAGGGGCTATCCAAGTTTTTGAATATTCCGGCCATATAACTGTGTAACGCAGGTGCGATTTCATTATTAATTAAAGCCTTTCTCCCTTTTGTGCCGAAAACAAGATGAACGTATAATTGTGAAAGTGATTGTCCCATAGCTATTTGTTCCAACCCTACAGGCTGGAAATCTATTTTGTGTAATCATCTACCCGGGGCGATGCCACCGGGCTGAAATGTAGGAGCCTTTCAGGCTCGAACCAATAATCACGATTGAAATCCCAGGGGAGATGCCCCTGCCTCAGATGTGTGAGGCCTTCAGGCTCCGATTATTCGTCACAATTCTGATTCTAGGCTAAAAGCCTGTTACATCGCAACTAGGGGCAGCACCATAGGAGGCCGACAATCCCATCTTACCCTATCAGGCTGATGGCCTGAAACTAAAACGCCAATGCAAATGTACCAGCCCTACAGGTTGGTCGATCTCTTTTGTATAATCATATACCCGGGGTGATGCCACCGGGCTGAAATGTAAGAGCCTTTCAGGCTTGAACCATTAATCACGATTGAAAGCTCAAGGGAGATGCCCCTGGCTTAGATGTGTGAGCCCCTCAGGCTCCGATTATTCGTCACAATCCTGATCCTAGACTGAAAGCCTGTTAAATCGCAACAAGGGGCAGCACCCTAGGAAGCCGACAGGCCAATCTAATCTCATCAGGCTGAAGGCCTGACACAATGCACCTGTAGTCAGTCTTCCCGAATCTACTATTCGACATCTACCCAGCCTCGGTTCTTTAAGCTTTCTATCGCAGCAAAGCTCGCTCTTGTAGTATTGACTATTTCGTCGAAAGGAATCAATGCCTCCCCTCCTTTTTTCATGCGCTCCACCAATAGACGGAATTGCTCTTTATGCCCTTTGTCCAAACCTGTCTTTAGCTTTGAGAAGCCTTTAAAGCCATAGCCATTAGTTAACCTAAAATTATCCATAATAGCTGTTCTCTCTTGCGAGTACACTTCCAACCTTTCCTTGGAATAAGACTTAGAACCATTTGAAAAATAATTGATCACTCCGGTACTTCCATTTTCATAACGTAATAGAATAGATGCATTGTCGGTATTTTCTTGAGGGTTAGGTCCCATTGCATTCATGCATACGGACACTACCTTGCTTCCTGTCAAATAAGTAATTAAATCTATAAAGTGACAGGCTTCTCCTATAATCCGTCCACCACCTACTGCCATATCATGTACCCATACATTTGCCGGAATATGTCCTGCGTTCATGGTGGCGATGACATTCATGGGAGCATTGCCAACCAACTCTTTGATTTTCTGAACATGGGGAGAAAACCTTCGATTAAAGCCAACAGTTAATGTTTTAGCGCCTTTATGCGCCTGGATAATTTCTTCCAGTTCGGCATTATTGAGTGCCAGAGGTTTTTCAACGAATACATGTTTCCCTGCTTTTAATCCCTCCAATACCATCGCCGCATGTTGGTTATGTTTGGTGGTGATCACTACCAAATCTACAGAGGGATCATTCAATATTTCTTTATAATCAGTTGTACTTTTAGCGATCCCATATTTTTTTGCAAGGGTAGTACCGCTCAATCCTCCGGCACTGGCTATCGTTACCAAATCTGCTTCCGTGGATTTTAACATAGGCAGCATGGTCATTTTAGTAAAATTACCAGCCCCTATTATTCCTATTCCCCCTTTTCCAGGCTTAACCGTGTTTGAATTTAGGGTTATGGTACGATTGGCTTTACTATCGCTTGGGTACTCCAGAATGGAAGCGATGGATTGTTGGCCACTGATATTATCATAAATTTTGTGAAACTCATTAAGCGCTATGGTCTCCGTAATCAAAGATTTAACTTCCAATTTCCCTGAAGAGATGGCTTGCAGTATGGCCTCAAAATTCCTTTTTTCCGTCCAACGGACAAATGGCAAAGGATAGTCAATTCCTTTTTGCTCATAATCATCATCATATCTTCCGGGACCATAAGAGCAGGACACCTGGAATGTGAGTTCTTTTTCATAAAATTCAGCCCGGCTGATATCTAAGCCGATAACTCCTACCAATATAATACGACCACGTTTCCTACTCATTTGAGCGGCTTGAGAAATGATATCATTTGACTTGGCAGAAGCAGTGATGATTACCCCGTCTGCTCCGATTCCATCTGTAAGCCCAATAACACTTTTCACCACATCATCACCTTTGAGTGGATTGATCCCGATAATCCCTTTACTATTGGCGATAGCTACTTTCTTTTGGTCCAGATCTACACCTATGACTTTACAACCATTGGCTACAAGAAGTTCTGCGGTAATAAGTCCAATAAGCCCAAGTCCAACAACGACGATAGTTTCACCTAAAGTAGGATTGCATAAGCGAATTCCTTGCAAACCTATGGAGCCTATCACGGTAAATGCAGCTTCTTCATCGCTGACATTTTCTGGAATTGCGGCTACCAGGTTTTTTGGAACATTTACAAATTCGGCATGGCCACCATTAGAGGCCACCCTATCTCCTATTTTAAATTCACTTACACCATCGCCTACAGCGATTACTTTTCCCACATTACAATAGCCCAATGGAAGTGGTTCACCAAGCTTATTGAATACCGCCTCCATGGTGGGCATCAAACCTTCCGTTTTAATTTTATCTAAAACTTGTTTCACCTTATCCGGTTGCTGTCTGGCTTTGGAAATCAAATTGGACTTCCCAAATTCAACCAGCATCCTTTCTGTTCCAAGGGAAACTAAGGTCCTTGTAGTTTGTATCAATACTTGTCCTGATTTCACTAAGGGAGCAGGAACTTCCTCCAATATCGTATTGCCGTCTTTCAGGTCTTGAATGATCTGTTTCATGTTCTTTTTAATATATCTAAATATTTATTAGCTCTTTCTTCGGCAGTATCAAAATCCTTTAATCTCATTAATCCATTTTGAATCAGTAGATTTTGTTTTGCAAGATTTTGATCAATTTCTAAAATTTTATCTACAATATCTTTTTCATTTAAAGGGTTAAAATAAACTGCAGAATTTCCACATATACCTTTTGCAAAGTCAAGATCGGAGGTTAATATAATTTTTTCCATTTTCATTGCTTCGGCATAAGATGCAGAAAAACATTCTAACAAAGTAGGAAGAAATAAATAATCAACTTGTTGATATAATGGGGGACATTGGTAGATTGAAACTTTACCTATATAAATGATATATTCATCAATTTGATCACATGTTTCAAGTTGACCTTTATCCAAAGAAACAACAAATTTAATATTTTGTATATTCCTAGAAATAAGTTCTTTAACAACTAAAGGGATGATTTTTAAATTTTTATGAGGATAGTTTGCCGAAATAGTCAACATATATTTCCCATCAAAATTAGGTAATTTTAAATATTCCCAGGAATCATGAGAATCAAAAATTTGATTGTAATTATTTGTTACAGTAAAAGAATCTTTATTTAATATATAACCTATTTTTTCAGTAACATCAGGATTTTCAGTAATTATAACATCACAATTCTTCCTATAATCCAAAAGATGAAAAAATTCCATGATTTTTAATTTACAAGAATTAAAAAATGAAATCTCATTAAAGAATGGAGAAGATTTATATATATAATGAGGTTTAGCAAAACCACAAACATGAGGAACTGCGGGTTTCCAATAACTAGGGCCAAAAACAGTAAATACAACATCTATTGAATATAAAGATATTAGATTATCTAAAAATTTATCCTTACTAAAAATTACATTAAAAGAAGAAGCTTGAATATTATAATTTTCAAAATGATGATTTAAACCAAATTTATTTTTATCAATAATTTTAATTAAAGAATTAGAAAGTACAATTACAAAAGTATCTATTTTGTTACTAGAAATTTGATTGAGAAAAGAATGTGAAACTTGAATTCCACCTCCAATTTTAATATTACTACAGTTTATAAGAATATTCATTGTTTTAAATCTTTTCTAATAGAATCACTGTCAAAATATTTTTCCCATTTACCAGCTAGTGCAGACACTTCACCTATTACCTGACAAGGATTACCAATAACAACTGAATTATCGCAAATATTACCTCTTACAACGGAACCTGCTCCGATAATGACATTATTACCAATAGAGGTATTAGGCAGAATTATTGAACTTTTCCCTATAAATACATTATCACCAACATTAATATTTCGGATTAAAGCTATATCTGTTTGAGGTTTTTTTCCTATAGCAATCATTGCTGTTGTAAAACTATAATCATGTGTCAAAAAATGGCATTTATCGGAAATAACAACTCTATCGCCCAAGGTAATATGATCAAAATCATCAAATTTAACATTAACACCAATATATCTAGGTAAACCATTAATTTTCATTCCGTTATTTTTTAATAGTGGAATATAGTAACTCATAAACAAGCGATGGTTAAATAATGAAATAAAAACTAAAAGCTTTCGAAAAATATGAAATACTATTCTATTTAAAATTCTCCATTTATTCATATAAAAGATTTTTGACTGTCAACAATTTCACTTAATAAATTAAACTTTAAACTATTCCTATCTTTATTAAATACTTTCTCAGAGTTTAAAAACTCTAATAATTCAGAGTCATGTTTGTACAAAAAACCCTTTAAATTATGCTTATTAAAAACGTCAATGAAATCAGCTTGAATTTCTTTAGAAATAAGTTTTAAACCTGAGTTAATATATTCAGAAAACTTAGTTGGAGATGAGCAACGGTTAGTTTCATTTTGGTCCCTAATAAGTAGTCCATAATCAGATGCAAAATAAAAGTTTTGAATCTCAGAATAATCGGAGGAATGAATTTGAATATTATCTCTCATACTATTATTTTTAACCAAATCAAATATAGATCTGTCTTTAGTTAAAATTAATAATTTCACATGTGGATGTATAACATTTTCAAAAGTAGAAATAATAAATTCAACATTTTGCCATTTCGCTAGATTTCCAGAATAAAGTAAAACTACATCTTCATTATTATAGCCTAATTTTTTTCTATAATCTTCTCTTATTTTAGATATAAAATTAAATTTTAGATCAGGTACGAAAGTAGGATAAACAGCAGTATTAACTTCAATATCAAATAATTTAACATATTTTTCGCGTAAATAAGAACTTACAAAAAATACATTATTTGATTCATATAATGATTTCTTGATAGTTTTCTTGTAAAAATAGCTTTTAACAGAACTATCTTTAACTAAATATTCATCCAAAACGTCGCCTCTAACGTCTGTAATAAGATTAATATTATTTTTATAGAAAAAATATTTTATAAAACAACCTAAAAGTCCTCCACGAAAACCTCTTGCATATATTACCGAAAAATCATTGGAATTTAAAAATTTAAAAAGATTACTTTTATTTAAAATAAAGTTAATATAAGATAATTCTATAACATAATCACCAGGAATGGATCGATATGCAAAATCATAATTAAAGAATTCACCACGTGAAAGACAAAGTAATTTAAGGTCATAATAAAGTTTTAATTCTTTAAAATGAGGAATAACTTGAGAATGAAATATAGTTTCGTTTGCATTAACGTCTGAAATATATAGAACTTTTTTCATATTTATAAATATTTAAAATTACCCCACAGAAAAACCAAAATGGTATCCACCAGTATCGAGCTTCATACATAGCGCTAGGTTCTAGAAAACCAGAAATAATACCTGAAATAAGGACAAAACTAATAAGTACGATTTCAATATTATAATTGAAAATATAAATTTTAATTATTTTAAAAATAATAAACATTGATATAAAAATTATAATCAAACCAAATATAAAACCATAATCAACCATTAATCTCAAATAAACATTATGAAATGCAATTGAGCTATTGATTTTATCTGAGAAAAAATTTATCGAACCAGAATAGCCTAAACCCAAAATACCCCCTTCATACAACATTTCAGGAACAAAATTATATAATATAGCTCTTCCAGTAGAAATATCATCAGAATCTAACCTATAAAACTCATAGAGAAAACTATTTTCGGAATACACTAAAAACAAAGAAATAGATATAATAGCTAAAAATATCAAAAATTGTTTAATTAAAGGAAGTCTTAAAATTATGTAAATAGATATAATAAATAAAGTAATCAATAATCCTCCTCTAGAACCAGTAAATACAATAGAACTTGTTATAATCAACAATGATAAATTCCCAAAAATATTATTCTTAAATTCTCTTAAAATTAAGGCTAACGGTATAAATTGCGACAGAGTAGTCGCCCATCCTGTCCTTGCTAATCCGAATCCAGTACTATATAATGGAGAAGTAAAACGTTCATAATTATGAACTTGCATTTCTTCAAATTTTTGTATTTGAAAAGGTTGAATCCAATCTGGAATACCTATTATAAAATTAGAAATTGTCAAAATACAGAAAAAAACCACAACACTTAAAATTGACTTTATAAATCTTATTGAAATTAAATTATTATTTATATAGTAATATCCAAGAATAAAAAAGTAATAATTTTGAATAAAGGTAAATAATACAAGTAATTTATCATTAGAATAGTTTAAATCTTTAAAAAGTGAAATAAATAATAAAAAAATAATAATCAAAAAGAAATTCCAATATCTATAAGTTTTTTTATAAAGTAAAACTTTAAAATGAAGCAAAATCAAAGAAATAAAAAGAATAAGTTTAATTGATCCTAAACTAAAATCCATAAACCAAATAACTGGTCCTAAACCGATATTAAAGGCTAAAAGATATTCTCTAATTTTATTAAATAAATAATTCATTACAATAATTAAAATAAAAAAATAATTAACATCTATTTTTTCAAGAGTTGGTATACATAAAAAACCTGTATAATAGAATGAAGAAAATATGATAACAAAATAGCAGATGCTAAAGCAGTTGCCCCATAACCGAGGTTTAAAAAATAAGTAGAGGAAACAATTAATACAATTGACCAAAATAGATTAAAAACAAACCCAATCCACATTTTGGATTTAGAAGCGATAACTTGACCAACAACATTTGCAACAGAACTAAATATTGTTGAGATACTCATCAGAATTAACGGCAGTTCGTTTACAAAGTCCTGTCCATAAAAATTCATAATGTATTCAGAAAAACAAAATATTAATAGGGTTAAAGCAATAGTTATTAATACATTTAAAATAATCATTTTTTTTATAGTAGAAACCTGTTTATTTATATTACCTACACCTTCAAATTTAGATAAAAAAGGTAAAACTATACGACCGACACTATATGGTATAAATAAAATTAACATTCTCCATTGTTCCGCAATATCAAATATAGAAAGTTCACTAAAACCACTTTTTCTTACTAATATCGATTTTATAAACCATAGAGAAGGTACAACCAAAAAAGAAGAAAGAGCAGCTGGAATAGCAAATTGCCATATTATATCAAAATCTGATAATTTTAAATGTCTTTTAAATGTAAAATTATGTATTCTATAATGTTTTTTTAAAGAAAAATAATTAAGAAAATAAAATATTATAAAACTAAATCCAGATCCCAATATTGCTCCTTTGACTCCATAATAATATGCACCTATAGACAAAAACAATATTTCACATATTGCAGAAATCAAAGAATTAATTGCTATTTGCTTATAATCACTAAATCCATATAAAGTTCCTAACTGAACAGCATTTAAAGAACTAAAAAACAACATTACAGCTCCAACTTTAATTATATCTTCTAAGAAGGGGGCATTTAAAAATTCTTTTGCTATAAAACTAGAAAAAACTATTAGAATAAAACTCAGAAATAAAGTAACTGATATAGAAAAAACGTTAATTACTTTAATACTACTTTGTACTTTAATATTATCAATATTTAGATATTGAGCAATAAATTTAGTACTCGTAATACCTAATCCAGCAGTCGCGACAACCACAAACATATTTACAGATGACCTTGCTATTCCTAATTCTCCATACTTTTCAATTCCTAATATATTTGCAGCTACTATTCCAGAAATCATAAATATTAATTTTGACAAGCTAGAGCCTAAAAAAATCCAAACTGAACCAGATACTATTTCACTTTTAGAACCTGCTTTAATCCTATCAAAATATTTAATAAACTGATTATTAATTAATTTCAAAAAAAATTTAATATTATATTTATTCATTAAATATCTAAATTAGCAAATAATCTACAAAACAAACTGTTTACTTAATAAAATAAACATATGGAATTAAATTCGAACTTATTTTAAAAAAAGTATATCTAAATATTATTTTTAATATACCAATCACATGTTTTTTGCAAACCGAATTGGATTGAAAACTTGGGCATATATCCTAAAACAAATTTAATTTTTTTAATAGATGCTAATGAATGTGAAACATCCCCTTGCCTACTGAGACCAAATTGAAATTCTATATCAGCAATTGCCGGATCATATTTAGCAAGCTCATTCTTTAATTCTCTACCTAAATCATTTAATGAGGTTGCTTTCCCACATGCTACATTAAAAACTTCAGCAATAGTTCCTTCATCCGACATTTCCATCAATCCAGACGTCTCTTTCTGGTACTGTTTTAATCTCTCAACCAACTTAGCCTTCGGTAGAGTAATCCCCAATTGATTGGCCTGAATAACATTGTCAATATAAGTGAAGTCTCTTGTATTATTCCCATCTCCATTGATAATTGGACTCTCGTGTTTCATAAGACTTGAAATAAACTTGGGAATCACCGCAGCATAGGCACCATTAGGATCCTGTCTTCTACCAAATACATTAAAATAGCGGAGGCCTACCGTCTCTATACCGTAGATATCTGAAAAGTTCTTGGCAAACAATTCATCCACATATTTGGTAATGGCATAGGGAGAAAGGGAATTTCCTATAACATGCTCTACCTTTGGCAGGGCTGTATGATCCCCATAGGTAGAAGAACTGGCAGCATAGACAAATCGCTTTACTCCTGCTTCCTTGGCTGCAAACAACATATTGACAAAGCCTACAATATTTACTTCAGTACTGGTAATGGGGTCGGCAATAGACCGAGGCACAGAACCCAAGGCAGCCTGGTGCAAAACATAATCACACCCTTCCACTGCTTTCATACAAGTATCTCTATTTCTGATATCCCCTTTAATTAAGGTAAAATTGGGATTGTTTTGTGCATCCTTCAAATTTTCAATTTTACCGGTGGCAAAATTATCCAGACAAACAACTTTGTTATCATTTTCTAATAAAGCATCGATAAGGTTGGAGCCAATAAAACCAGCCCCTCCGGTCACCAGTACTTTTTTGTGTTTTACTCCGTAATTCATATTAACCAATTACTACTAATTTATTATTCTAAAAACATGGTTTTTCAGCCAATTTAAATTGAGATTAATTAGTTCCTCTGTTTTAATCTTTATCTAAGGCCAAAACTGTATAATAGGAGTGCTATTCGATGATACCTTTAAATTTGTTAAACAAAAGCTTATCCTGCTTAGCGGAAACCATAGAAGTATA
>TARA_R110002050_G_scaffold253628_1_pt1 | contig 15793 bp, 14 predicted proteins | sample TARA_R110002050 | Tara Oceans TARA_R110002050 (sample SAMEA4396988) | marine metagenome | biome: Polar Biome; feature: [DCM] deep chlorophyll maximum layer (ENVO:01000326); material: water (ENVO:00002006), including particulate matter (ENVO:01000060) such as... | depth 25 m
AGTTTCCTAAACTGTAGATCCGGGTTCGATTCCCGGTGGGACTACGAAGTTCACTGATAATCAGTGGACTTTCTTTTTAGTCATACCCGTACTCATACCCAAACTTATCCATTCTCCAGTTTTCCAGTCTATGCTGTTAAACTTTAAAGCAATTTAAAACAATTGTTGGAATCTGAATAAAGTCATTAGGTAATTATTCAAATATTTTAAAAGAAGAAAGTTTTTCTGACAGCAGAAGACCCCGGGGTATCTTTCCCATTTCGAAAAATTCCAGAAATAGGCATAGTGCCTCCTTGCGCTCACAACACACACTGCTCCAAAATTGGATTATAACGACAGCCGCCATAAAACGACTCCAACAGGCAACCCTGAGCTGTGGACCTGTAATGCTGAGATGATATAACAAAGATTAATATACCCGTGCGAAAAATTGCCAAATTCGAATGGTTTCTGGCAAAATTCGGGATTTGGCGTGTGAAATTTGCCCTCCTCCGCGCAAAATTCAACCACGCTTCCAAAATACAGAATCCAATTTGCATTATAGAATACACTACCTGTCTTAAGCAGGTGTGTAATGGTATAAAATCAGGTCAAATTTGCAGCCGGATCGCGCTCATCCTACAAAAAAAAATTCTCTTCGAATATGCCACAAAAAACTTTACTTAGAAATCAGCGTTTTAGTACTAAAAGCAAAAAAATGTGTGGTCGATTCGTACAAATTGTCAATATTGAATTATTTGTAACTCGCTTTGGAGTTAAGAAACCTTCCGAAATTTCTGTGAAGGATAATTTCAACTTAGCTCCCGGAGACTTGGCATATGTTATAACTAACGATAAACCAGGCGAGTTGCAAGCATTCCAATTTGGATTAACTCCCAAGTGGGCCAAGAAGCAAATGTATCTGATTAATGCGCGTAGCGAAGGAGACCTAAACAAAGAAGATGATCCAGACTATTCGGGTGATCTGGGCATTGTAAATAAACCCTCCTTCCGCACTTCCATTAGATCTAAAAGGTGTTTGGTTATCGCTAATGGTTACTTCGAGGGGCCAAAAAAGGAACGTTTGAGTAAACCTTACCACATTTATAAGAAGAACGAAGAGGTATTTACTTTTGCCGGGATTTGGGATACCTGGGTAGATAATAATACCGGCGAAGTTGTGAATTCATTTTCTATCATAACCACCACAGCGAATTCTGTGACACAGGAAATAGGCCATCATCGCTCTCCTGTAATTTTAAACAAAAGGGATGAAACGAAATGGTTGGATGACAGTCTTCCAATGGAACAAGTTTTGAGTTTGCTTAAACCATATCCTGGTGATGACTTTAAAGCGGATCCAATTTCGATTCGAATTAAAGATCCGAAAAACAAATCACGAGACCTGTTGATCCCGATTGATCCCGAGAGTAGTTCGAAATACGAATCCAGCATTAAAAAGGATCTCAAACTGGAAGGGATGGGACGCAACAAGCGAAAAGAAGACCCTCCGAATCCACAGGGAACGTTATTCTGATTAAGCCTTCGGATTCGGCTTGTAAGGTAGCTTCGCCATCTTTTCAACCTCAATCGAAGGAAAGCCGAATTCTTCGACAATTTTTCCAAGCAGCAAATAGATACCGTGTCCTTTGAATGGATATGATTTAAGTGAATCCGGAAAGTGTGTCGTATCAAAGAACTCACCCGTGGAATCGATGAAGGTTGCAAAGTGCATGGTTTCCCTTTTAACCGTCCGTACATATTTGATGGTTACCAGGCGACCAACCAACCGGACCTTTTTACCCAGGTGTTGCATCAATTCCTTTGCCTGTACTTCGCCTCTGAATTTTGTCTCCAGCATTTCAAAATTATCCACACTTATCGGGAACCCAAGTAATTCAATCTCGTCATATGCATCATCAAGGAAGGAGTGCTCCAAAACCGGCAGTTCGAATCTCTTGGGTTCCGATGAAAACAAGGGCAACGAATTGTGACTTACAACAGGCCTTTTCAAATGGAGGTGTGCTTCCCAAAGTAAATTTGACTTTGACTTACCCGTAAAACGAAGCGCTCCAATCCTGATCAGAACAATCAATTGTTCTTTGGTGACCGGCACCCGCTCCATGAAATCAATGAACGATTTAAAATCACCATGGCAATTTCGGTCGGTTTCAATCAGACCAACCGTGGTACTCTCCAGATTTTGTACATGAACAAAGCCCACATAGATCGTCCTGCCTATGATCCGGGTATGTTTTCGACTGTGGTTTACACAGGGTAATTCAAGCTGAGCTCCATGTCGCTTGGCTTCATTAAAATAAACCCAGGCATCATAAAACCCACCAAAGTTGTTGATTACTGCTACTTGAAACTCCAATGGGTAGTGAGCCTTAAGGTATAAGCTTTGAAAGCTTTCCACCGCATAAGAGGCAGAATGCGCTTTCGAAAATGAATAGCCTGCAAATGATTCAATTTGTCGCCATACTTCGCTGGCTATCGAATCCGGATAACCAAACTTTCGACAGTTGTCAAAGTATTTCGCTTCAATTTGTTCAAATTGCTTTAAGGATCGGTATTTACCCGACATTGCACGACGCAGCACATCAGCCTCAGCCAGATCCAAGCCAGCAAAATGGTGAGCAACTTTTATCACATCTTCCTGGTAAACCATTACACCATAGGTTTCTGCCAATTGTTCCTTCATCACCGGATGGATATATTCGAAATCATCAGGATGATGAAAACGTCGGATATACTCACGCATCATGCCTGATTTGGCTACTCCTGGTCTTATAATTGAACTTGCGGCAACCAAGGTGATATAATTGTCACATTTCAACTTTTTCAGCAATCCACGCATGCCGGGGCTTTCAATATAGAAGCAACCATTTGTTTCTCCATCACGCAGCTGCTGCTTGATTTTTTCGTCGTGGTAGAAATCATTTACCTTGTGCACATCGACTTCGTCACCCCAGTTCTCCTGAATAATTTCAACTGCCTCCTTTATATGTCCAATTCCTCGCTGGCTTAAAATATCCAGTTTTTCGAAGCCCATCTCCTCCGCGATATACATATCCCATTGCGTTGTTGGGAACCCTTTTGGTGGCAGATCCAGAGCGGTGTAGCAGGTCAGCGGTTCCTCTGATATCAATATGCCACCGGCATGGATCGTTCGCAAGTTGGGAAAATCAACCATTTGTTGACCCAAGGTGGTAATAAGCATCGTAATATCACTCTTGTTGTAGTCATTGGCAGGATCATTCACAAGTAAATCGATTTCGACTTTGGGAAGTCCAAACACCTTGCCCAGCTCCCGTATAATGGACTTATTCTTGAAAGTGGATGTTGCTCCCAGAAGGGCCGTATGCTCTCGCCCATAGCGCTTAAAAACATAGTCCTGAACTTCATCGCGATCCTTCCATGAATAGTCAATATCGAAGTCAGGCGGACTGGTACGCTTGGGATTTAAGAAACGCTCAAAATACAGGTTTAGAGCAATCGGGTCAACGTCGGTTATCTTCAAGCAATAGGCTACAATGCTGTTCGCTCCGCTACCACGTCCAACATGATAAAATCCGCGAGACATACTGTAGCGAATAATGTCCCAAGTAATCAGGAAATAGGCTGAGAAACCAAGCTTATCAATGATTTCCAATTCATGTTTGATCCTTTGCAATGCCAAAGGATTATTCCTTCCGTAGCGGTAAACCATACCATCCATGGCCAGCTTTTCCAGGAGCAACCGGTCGTCGTAGCGACTTGAGCTGAAGGTTTTCTTGTTCTTAACCGTAGAGAAGTCAAATGCTATGCTGCATTTATTCAACAGACGATGGGTATTCCGGATTATTTCCGGGTAGTTTTCAAATATTTTTAATAGCCTCGATACTGGAGCCATTCGCTCTTCCTGTAGGGCAAACTGACTATCTTTCAGCTTGCTAATAAGTGTATTGTGGTCAATTGCCCGTAAGCTCTTATGCAGAAACCAGGAAGTGTCGTCCCTAAAAGTGATCGGATGCCAAAGGACTAACTTATCCTGATAATTCCGGTACTCAGAAGTCAGCAGTGAGTTAACCTGCCCAGGACGAATGCCCGTGTACTCATTCTCCTTTAGTTCCGTTGGTTTTTTGTAACCCGTGGGAAAAATAATCGCAACATGGTTCAGGGGCCAATCCTGCAATGTGAATGCTTTCTTATTCAGGTTATGCCAGCTCAGGTAATCATTCAGCTCCTTGAACCCGAGGTTATCTAAAGCCAAGCCAATAAACACGATTTCGTCTCCATTTCGAAATTCAATTCCGGCAATCGGCTTAATGCCTCTGCTATTGGATTTGCGAACAAATTCCGGGATGCCCATCGAAGTATTGATGTCGGTCAACGCAAGCACTTCAACCTGGTTGCGAATTGCCAGGTCCAGCAAATTGTCGATCGTCAATGTGCCGTACCTGAGACTGTAATAACTGTGTGCGTTCAAATACATATCTAATTACTTGTTTCTGACCCCTGAAGCACGTTGGATCGCATTAGATCCGTATCGCATGCGAATATGATCCATAGACAGGTAAAGTTTAATCTGCTTTTCGTTATTATCGAAAAGGTTCAACTGCTGGACGCCATGGATCAACCCGACTAGTTTAACTCCAACCAGCCGAACCAGCATACGACGCTGATAGAGCCGGCGAAACAACTCTCTGGAGGTTTCTATCAGTACATGATCGAAAGAGGTGTATGGCAGCTTTTTTTGAAGCGTATGCGTGTCATAATTGGCATATCTGATCTTGACAACAATGACTGAAGCCAGCTTCTCTTTCTTCCTCAGTTTAAAGCATAGCTTCTCCGTCATAGAAGTAAGAATTTGTTCCAGCATCTGGACATCAATCGTATCGTTTTCAAAAGTTCTCTCTGTACTCATTGATTTCTCTTCACTGTATGGGACGACCGGCGTAAAATCAATCCCATTTGCCTTTCTCCAAATGTCGATGCCATTTTTACCAAGAACACTCTGCATCATCTCAATTGGGATAACACTCAATGTTTGGATGGTTGAGACGCCCATCGAACGCAATAATTGATAGGTTTTATCACCAACCATCGGAATTTTCTTGATTGACAGTGGATTTAGAAACGGTTGTACGAAAGGCTTTGTGACTTCCCGTTCTCCATTCGGTTTTCCTTCCCCTGTTGCGATTTTACTTACGGTTTTGTTTATCGACAAACCAAAGGAGATCGGTAAACCCGTCTGGTCAACAATTCGCTCGCGAAGCTCCCGTGCCCATTTGTAACACCCGAAAAAACGATCGAGACCGGTTATATCCAAATAGTGTTCGTCTATTGATGCCTTTTCATACACCGGTGCTTTTTCGGCGATCACTTCGGTAACCAATTTAGAGTACTTGGTATACATATCCATATCGCCGCGTATAACGACTGCATCGCTGCAAAGATTTAAGGCCATTCGCATGGGCATAGCGGAATGAACACCAAATCTTCGCGCTTCATAACTGCAACTGGCAACTACACCACGATCTGACGTTCCACCAATAATTACAGGCTTGTTGTTCAACTTTGAATTCAACAGCCTTTCCACCGACACAAAGAATGTGTCCAAATCCATGTGTACAATTGTTCTTTCCTGCCCCGTCATCATCATACATTTCTTAGTAAATCCCTGAAAATTATTGCACAATTTATTCCCAATGCCTATATTTGTTTATATTTTAAACATTTTTAATGTCTACAATATAAACACGAATTAAACTATTCCAAAATGTTTCTGATACCGAACATCAAATTTATAAGGAGGAGAAGACGCTTAACCCAAATGGATATGGCTGATGCTCTAGGAACAACGCGCGCAAACATCAACAATTATGAGAATGGGAATGCAGTACCACCCGTTCAGGTGCTCGTTCAGCTTTCAGATTTCTTTCATCTTTCAACCGACACCCTACTTCGGATTGACCTGGCTAATTTAAGAGAAAGCCAGCTTATGATGATTGAAAGAGGTCAGGATGTTTTTATAAAAGGCAATGAAATCCGGGTACTTGCAACAACGGTTAGTGCAGAGAATAAAGACAATATTGAACTGGTATCGATTAAAGCGAAGGCTGGATACACAAGTGGCTATTACGACCCGGAGTTTATCTCAGAACTTCCGGTTTTTAACCTACCATTCCTTTCAGAAAACAAGAAATACAGAACCTTTCAAATAAGTGGCGATTCGATGTTGCCGGTACCGGATCAAAGTTGGGTAACGGGAGAATTTGTGCAGGACTTCAGTACAATAAAAAGCAATGAGCTTTATATCGTCCTTACACTAAATGAAGGTATCGTGTTTAAAAAAGTAATAAATGAACTAGCAGATAAAGGAAGCCTTCGATTGATCTCCTTGAATCAGGAATACGAACCTTATGACCTGCCGATCCCAGAGATAAGAGAAGTATGGAAATTTGTACACTACATCAGCGATGAAGTAGCCGAACCATTCAGTGCGGATAAACTCTACAGGGACATTGAAGCGATAAAAAATGATGTTACCGAGATAAAATTCAGGCTGGGCTAGCCGAGCAATTTTGGAACACTGGCGCGCAATTTACATGGTGGCCTAACGGCTGCTGTTCGGGAACCCAGCAAGACTAAATTCCAGGCATACAGAGGAAATGTCGGTTTTCAAAGTATTGACTTTCGGGCAGTTTAGTTGAACCAAATTTGAACTCACTACGTTAATAACAAAAAATTGAACGATGTCAAAACGTATTGAAGAGCCGGAGTTTTTATTTATCAAGGAAGTTCATCTTCCACTTATCGCGATGCCGATGCGGTTCGAGATTTACCGGAACAAGGATAACCAGTTCTTGGTTGTCACGAGCGATGAAACAAATAAATCAATTACTTTCTACCCCAATTTCGACTTACTCGAAAGCGTGTATTCTGACGATTTTTCAGTCGAAGAAATTAACAGCTGGCGATAGGGTGGGATCCAACCGTCCTTCTGAATATTTAAAACTTCAACAGCAACATTCCAATTATTTACCCAGTTAGATGTTTGACTTTGATAGTCTGTAGCCATGATAAACTCCTCAATCCTCATATTGGGTTAAAGCTTTTTGATAGACCTCCTTTATTTGATCAGCTAACTTTTTAGGACCAATCACCTTAACAGCATCTCCGTGAGACAGTATTTCAAGCACGAGGTCGTAAGTGATATACAACTCCAGTTTAACTCGGAGTTCGTTCTCATTATCGATTAATATTTCCTGTGATTCATGTAGCGGCAGAGACTTAATGTACTTTCCCTGATGGGGCTTGAAGGATAGAATTATTTCCTCAATTTTTCCATCACCCGGACTAATTATCCCGAAACAGTGGTCGAAAACGGTATCAACGTCAAAGTCGTCCGGCAACTGAAACTTGTCTTTCAATACTTTTAGGTTCGTAATGCGGTCTAACCCGAAAGTCTTTACTAATTCACCATCTTGCTCTTTAGCCACTACGTACCAGCGATTCTTGACCTCCTTCAACGCATACGGCTCAACTATTCGTATTGTACTAACCCTATCCCAAAACTTCTGATGTTCGAAAGAAATCTGAAGACCATTATTAATTGCATGGAGAATATTCCAAAGATGTTCTGTTCCCTGAGGCCGACGCTTTTCGAAATGAATATTCCTGGAGGTGGATTGACCAATCTTCAATGCATTAAACGTGTCAAAGGCTTCCAGACGGCGCTGGCTAAGCTCAGAAAGAGAGTTTTCATTGATAAAATAGACATCTCTGGACCCATCGTAAACGATATCCAACTCGAAAATAGATTCAATGTCATCCAGCGAACGGCGGAACTGTCGTTTTGAAATATTGAATCTCTCTCCTTGTAATTCCGACTGTTGTGTCAAATAGTTATCAATCTCCAGAAAGGAGGCCGGCGCTTTCCTGAGTTTGTTCAGAATATGGATATATCGGAGTAAACTTTGGTGTACTGACATCGTTAGCTGGCTGTGGTTAATTTCACGGCATGCGTCTGGAAAATACGAAACAATTCTTCATCGGCACAGGCAAATGCTTTCGATACCGGCAGATCTCCGTATTTCCTTATTGTTGTATGATGATTGTAGTAAAAGACATTCTTATACTTTCCTAATTCAATTTGTTTTGACAGGGCATAATCATTCCGAAATCGGCCTTCACCTTTATCCGGCAAGGTGCATACCGCTATGTGCTTGATGCAGTTTGTCTCCAGGAATTCCAGCACATCGCTAATTAAACTCGTGCCGGTAAAGCCTCCCAATCCGCAAAACACGACATAGAACTGATCCTTCAACAATGTGGCTTTGATTTCTGCTGTTAAGGGCTGCCGTTGCCTTCCAAGCATAGTCGCATTCCGAATCTCCCTTGGATACTCGTAGAATATGTGATTTATGCCCTTGTATGGCTCAACAAATGAAGGGAACCAACTCATACAAGAGAAATCACCTTCGATTCCCTTTTTCTGAATATGCTGGATCACATTGGTTCCTCCGGATCCTAAACCAATAAAATGAAACTGCTTTTCCTCGGGAGTCAATCCAAACAGACCACCCGGAACAAATGAAAATGTGCCCAGCATTGCCAAACTCTTTAGAGCTTTACGTCTTTTCATGATAGTGTCTAACTAGTGCTAACAACGATTTGTATGAAATTAGCACACAACGACTTAGCATTGCCTTGTCCAGTTGCAAGAAAATTAAAGTGGCCGAAACCATTGAACTTCCAACGATCTCGGCTTTTATTTTTTTTAACTTTGTTGTGGCTTCGTCTTTTATTATTCCTTTTCTATTCTTAATCTCTTTAAATGAAAATCTAACTGATGATTACCATTCAGGGGAATAAATGTTACGTCATAAAGATATTCAACAGATTGCTTTGCCACGTTAATTGACCATTCTGCAACTTCTTTATTCATTAAAGTGTCCGTCCAAAAAACTCCGCTATCAAATGGAGATGAAATAATCTTAAGATTATTATGCAGATAATTTAACGCTTTTTTTGATACTCTAATTATAGATTTTCCTTTGGAATTTTGCTCCAATGGTTTTAAATGCACTAAGGAATTTCTTATTGAAATCAAATGTTTTAATTCTATATATTTTTTGTCACCTTCATAATTATCAAAGGAATATTTTTCAAAAATAGCTGCCAATTTTGAGTCAAAAGAAGTTCTGTCATGATACAAGTCAAAATCATAATTATTGTCAGGCTCTATGTTTTTATATTTAGCTAATACTCTATCAGTTAGTTTATCTGAGAATATAATATCATTAATTACTCCTTCAACATACATCGCAGAAAACAATACACATGTAAATGCGCATTTATTATCCTGAAAATTAATCAAATTGTTCTTCGCAATTTCGTAGTATCTAAAACTTTCTGAAATATATCCAGCCATTTATGTTTAGCTATATGTAGATTGTAATGCTCATTTATGCAGTATTTATTTTCAACCGAAAAACAGCTCGTACCAGCTAATATATAGTTGACAGTTACGAGTGCCCTTTAATGCCTTTCAGTCCCGGTTGACGAAATCCATCAACGCATCATCATCGTCTTCCAAATCAGGGAACATATCATCGAAGTTGGTCGATTCTGCTAAACACTCATTAAACATTTCCCAAAGCCCCTCTTCGTTGTCAACGGCTTCCAGAGTGTCTTGCTCATCTAGTATCCATACTGCAAACTGAAAGTAGAGTGACTGTCTCTCGTCATCATACTCTCTGGCTCCTTTGGCATTATAGCGGTCTGCTATTTCTTGCAATTCCTCTGTGGTCATCGTTATCGGTTTTTTTATTGATTTTACTTCTAAATGTCCCAAAGATAGCACCAAGGATCAGACAATAGATGTCCGACCCGGCGAATTAATCTGTTAACAAAAATTCTTCTTCTTGATTCTTAAGTAATTGGTCGGATAGGGAATCTCGAACAGACTCATATTCTTCATTGAATGAATCGATTAGTATAATTGTCATTTCGTCTTGATGCTTTTTCAAATTTTCGTCAGTCCACTCTGCATATTCGTATAACTTTAACATTTTTAAGCTTTCAATTGAACCATTTTTACTGCCGTTAATAAATGACTCAACATGAGCCCTTTTAACCTCAAATGATTCATTTTGCAACGATGAGTTTTGCCCTGAGGAAATCATCACTAGATTTCCAAACCAGTGTAGATTCTTATCGTCAATTCTTCGGACATCTCCATTCTTTGTCGTTTGAGGAGACACATGCTCAATAGAACGATTCGCCCTAAAAATGTATTTTCCAGCAACTTCCAACGATTTCTTTTGATTCAACCTTTCCTCCGCAAAATAATTTTCCCGATTATCCCACAAATAATAATCAAGCCTCCAAAACCAATATCGGTCAATCTCTCCATAATTCAGCGACAAACCTTCGGTGTTGTGTCTGGCGTCATCGACCTGCTTTAACTTTTTCAAAATACTAGTTGAACATTGCCCTGTTGGATTTTGACTGAGATATTGAAGAAGTGGCCTTAACCACAGGTGTGTTGCAGTACTAACATAAAGCATAGCTTGGTACTGTTCTAAACGTCGATTGTCCTTTTCGAGATCATCCTCGTCAGTAAAATTAATAAAATAGGAATTGCCCACTTGTTCATCTGCTCCAATTCTCAAGACAAAATTGTCAAACAAAATTCGATATTTCAGAAGATTTTCAAAGAATTCGGCAACTCGGTCTTCTTTTAGGTAGGTCCTAAAATTTTCCAATAACTTGTTTGTATTGAAAAAGTCACTCTTTTTATCGACTTCGTCATCTGTCAATTGCAAACGAAGGACAAGTAATAAAAACTCACTAAAATTTAGTATACTTCGCTCGTCTCGTGTTTGAAGCACCTTACCAGGACTCAAGTTTTTGGGTTGTATATCCCTCAAAAATGAAAAATTCTCGTCCTTCAATTCTTTGTTTGAACCATTTACCAGACAATATAATTCTTGAGCCGAGTTTAGCAACTCCAATCCTCGGTTAATCCTTTTTCGATATCCTTCAACATCTTCTTTTTCTCTTTCTGAAGTCTTTTGTCGAATCATACACCTATCCATCATCGAAACAGAGTTCCAGATTTTGGTATAAAACTCCTGTCCTTCACCTATTTTTTTCAAAAGGTCAACTTTTAAAATCTCATGGTTCTCCAACCCCTTGCCCGCAGCGTTCATTGCTTCAAAATATTTATTCAAATCCTGAGATTGATATGTGTCTGGCAGTTTTGAAATGAAGAAAGTAGCATTGCAATAGATATAGTTGACAAACTTAGAACTTTGTTCCTCATCCTGAAATTTATCTTTTAGAAATTTGGTTATCACCTCAATACCAATCTCCATCTTTTGATTGATATGACCTATAACTGACTCTTTGATAATTTTTGACTTTAAATAGGCTTCATCATTTTTTCTGGCGAAAAAAGATAGCCTAGGTTCCCCACCAACCGTTAAAAAGTTGTTCCAATTTGATGAATTAAAAGCTATGCCCATCAAATTTAACACAGTGAACCGCTGTTGTCCATCCACCAGACTATAAGTCCCATGTTTCTCTTGATAAACCGTTAACATTCCAATATAATAAGGACTGGATTTATCCTTTTTAAATTCAATAAGCAAATCATTAAGCAATTGGTTGATTTGCTTTTCTTCCCATTCAAACAGCCGCTGGTAAAGAGGAATCCGGAATTTGAAATTATCTAATGTTTGAGGTGTATATCCTTTGGGTTTCATTGCTAATTTTCATTTATGAAGGTTAATAGTTCATTTGACTTCGCTACCGTTTCGTTGTGGATCCTTTTAACAGACATTGCATACCGTTCCCTTGTTCCTGTTAATACCGGCGTTCTAGGCAACCTTTTTAACACATTATTAATCTCCGCCAGAAAAAACGTGGGAGAAGTTGCCTGATCTATCATCATAACAATCTCTGAATTATTCGCATAGGAAAGAACGGACTGAAAATAAGCCCGAGCACTATGATATCGGTGTTCTGAGATCCTTTTGATGATAAGATCCATTGCCTCGGCCAAATAAATCGTTCCAAACTTCATGTAATATGCAAACAAAAGAGCCACAATCACATCCCGATACCACCAGTGTCTTTCTGAGGAAAGGTGCTTACGAAGAGCTTTAAACTCAATGGTAGTTGAAAATTGTTGGTATAGATGGATGAAATAGTCCGCATATCCAAAAAAGTGACTACCTCCTTGTATCGATTCATAGAAATGAAATTTCTCTCCAAAGGGTGGAATTTCGCTAATTATCGGTGCAGACTCGAATTCAGTTTTGACTTTAAATTTTTCATCGTTACTCCAGTCCTTTTTTCGCATCCATTTCCGCAAACGGAATAAACAGACTTCGAAGGCTTGAGATCGTATCTTTTCTCTATTATCTGATCTTGATCCATACATTTTATCCGACATTGTGACAATTGCATCCCAACGTCCAGCTAAATGCATAGCTTGTTCCTGAACCAGAACATACCTCAAATGGTGGGCTTTCAACAAGTCATAGTCTGATAAAGCCTTCCCTCGGGAGTTTTGATTCGAGAAAAATGTATACGCCAGATCTAAATTATCTTCGTTGATTATAAGGACACTAAATTGCAAATTTTCCAGAATTTGACTATAGCACTTTAGGCTATTTTTCTCGACATAGTTATTGATTAACCACTTATTATAAGCCAGATAACTTTGAGCTTCTGAAGACTCAAAATGCTCATCCAACAACGGCGTGTATAATTCCTTGTTTAGCTCAAGCAGCAGCAATACCAGAGTGACCAATCGTTGCTGTCCGTCAACAATAAAATGAGAGATTTCTTTTTCATTTTTATGAAGAATGATGCTTCCCAGATGATACATTCGATTTGAAAGGCCTTTTATATCCTCTAATAGTTGGATTACTTGTTTTTCTTCCCAACAATAAATCCGCTGATAATCGGGAATTGCTAATTTGTAACTCACTGTAACGTTACCGTTTTTCTGTTCGCTTTGGTCTCCGCTTAAACCCAATAGGTGTGCTAGAGTCTCTGTTCTTAACTCAACTCTTTCTGGCTTTAACTGCATATTTAGCATACTTTTTAAGTAAATTTTCTATTGAAATTTTATTTCTCGTTGATCATAAGTGGATTATGAAGGAAAAAGCTGCTTAAGGGCACATTTCTATTGGTTTTCTTTTCGATAAAATTCACATTCTTCCAGGTCAATATCGTCGTATTCAAATTCCTTCTTAAGCTTACTCCGCTAGAAAAGCGGGCTTCATATTGAAAGATATTGGAGTATTGTATTACTGAAGCAGGATCTGTTATCCGAAAAACATCTAAACGAAATTCTTTGCTTGTTCCACCGTTGATTAACTTTTCTAGTGAGCTGAAAGTTTTAATAAGCTTCAATCCACCCTCTGGTTTATACAATGAATTTTCTACCGTATTTTCCATGTAGATGATTTTTGCTTCTGCTTTATTGAAACAGCATCATTCGTTGGAAAAGCACTTGTCACTTGATGGTATAGTATGTCGAGTTCTTTGTTTTTCATCTGCTGATCTGCTATGATTATTTCTCTGTAAGTACATACGTTATCTCGCAATTCCTGCATTGTCGCTGCTCCTGCATTACCTCGGAGATATCGAATCGCAAAGCTGGTTTTTCGAAGATATCCAGCCCTCGGCCTAATTTGATTTTCCACCCATTATCTGCGGTGATACTTCGATCATGGAGGTCCTGAAACTCATAGGTAAAGTTTATGCCCACAGCTTTCACCGATTCCTGAATTTCGTCGAAATTATCAATTGAGACTGGGGTATATTCCATGTCATTCCATGAAACAACATGGAGATTGATCTCTTCCTCTGCGAGCTTTATTTGACTCAAGACAGAACAGAATTCAAGTAAATGGCGGAATTGATGCGGATGCCGAATATATGGATCAACAAGGGTTATCTGGGTTGCACCTTTCAGATAGTCGGCGAACAACTTGCGATATGAAACGCCTTTTTGGTTATCCCGAATGATGATCTCCTTTTCTTTAAGATCTGGGATTACCGGCTTCTCTGCTTCTTTTTCATTTGCCGAACCAGACACGCCGAACTCTTTATCTAATTCCTGCTCAGTAACCAATATATCAGAGTCGTTCAGACGTTCCAATGTTTGCACATGAACCTTCTTTTTCGATGACTTGATCGTGTAGCTGAAATCTACCTTGTTTTCCAGGAAGGTCTCATCAATGATGTACAATTGGTCCTTGACCCGTTTGCGACCCTCAATGGCAAAGTCGATCAACTCCAAGGCTTCTTTCTCAGTCATTTCCTTATTCGGATAAACCAGCTTGACCAAACCAGAGAAAGTCTTCCGGATTGCCATTTTATCACGGCCCGAATAGGACGGATCAAAGTCAACATACTTGTCGATCAGATCGGTAAAATCATGCTTGCGGAACTGCTTTAGAATCTCAGCAAGATAATCCACAATAAAGCCAAACTCACGAGAGAAAACACTCTCCTTTAAAATGTTAACCTCCCAGCCCGGAATATAAATGTGGATACGGTCCAAAAAGGCTCCTTTGATATAGGCAGCCGGGATGGACTCAAACAAGTGACTTTCCCTTAGCATGTAAGGAACAGTGTGTTTTGTGTTTCCAACAAAAGCCATCGATGCATAGGCCTGAATGGTTTCTTTTCCACGGTTGAAAGACTTATTGGCCATGTAGTTCTGCATGATATTGACCATGTCACCATCGGCCCGCTTCGAGCCTACCACTTGCTCAAACTCATCTAAACAGATGATATCCCAAAAACCGACCAAGCCTATTTTTCCTCGTCCTGTGTTGCTGACAAACAGCCGGGCACTGGTTACGTCTCCTCCGGAAACCAAAACGCCATGCGGTGAAAGCTCCGAGAAAATATGCGATTTACCGGTACCTTTCGGCCCAAGTTCTACAAAATTGTAGTTATTCTCAACATGTGTAATCAAGCGGGACAACTGAATGAATTTCCCTCGTCGGTTAAAATTTTCCGGATTCAAGCCGATGCTGTGCATCAACAAGTCAATCCACTCTTCAGTCTCGAAGTGCTTCCGGGCATCTGCATATTCTTCCAAATCTACACCCGATACCTGAATCGGCTTTAATGATTCGATCACCCAGCGAGACCGAACACCTTCGGCTACATCATACGACATATTCAGGATGCACCAAACACCGCCTCCACTAAGCAACTTTCCATGCCGGCGAACTATATCATCGGAAATTGGAACATGATCAACGCCAAGATTGCCAAAGGAGGTTTCATAAAAATCGTCCTTTTCATTCAGGTTCACAAAGACTTTATCAATGATCTTAAAGGAGCCCTTTTCCCGGATCATCGATTTTACGATCTCGGATTCGGCCCGGTGAACGAAATTATTTTTGATCACATCTTTCACCTTCTCAATTCCGTTATTGATCACTTCTTCATCGTTGATCGCACAGTACTGTCCCAATAGAAACTCCAAAACGTAAGCTGGAACTACTGCATTTCCTTTTACCCGGGAAGTGAGATCCTTCCGAACAACCTTTCCTTCGAAATGCGTTAATATTTTCTCTTGTAACCTGGACATGATGCCTTATTAGTTTATGGTTTAATCATTCATTATCTGTTCAATGGTCAGCTTTTCAAACTGGATTAGTGAATCAATATTTAGCGAATAATTAGTCAAAAAATTGCCAATCCAACTGGTTAACTTGCTTGATATATTTCTGAATTACGTTGATCATCGACTCAAAATCCGGAGACTGGGCATGTATCATTTGCT
>TARA_R110002050_G_scaffold57866_4_pt1 | contig 15717 bp, 14 predicted proteins | sample TARA_R110002050 | Tara Oceans TARA_R110002050 (sample SAMEA4396988) | marine metagenome | biome: Polar Biome; feature: [DCM] deep chlorophyll maximum layer (ENVO:01000326); material: water (ENVO:00002006), including particulate matter (ENVO:01000060) such as... | depth 25 m
GTTTCAATTCTCTAAACGTTAATATCCTGAACATGGTTCAGGATCTGTTTATCAGTATCCTTTATCATTTTCAAATAAAACAAAATTTAAACAAAGTTATTGTTGTCCTAGTGTAAAAACAGGATTTAGTTTAGCATCTAAATGATGCCATAAGCAAAGAGCTAAAAGCTAAGAGCCAAATGGAACATTGCTAATTCAACAGAACGTAAACTATTACAAAATGGCAGTAGAAGTAAAAGAATTACTTGAAGCAGGTGTACACTTCGGTCACCTAACACGTAAATGGGATCCAAATATGGCTCCTTACGTATATATGGAGCGTAACGGTATTCATATTATAAACCTTTACAAAACAGCAGCTAAAATTGATGAAGCAGGTGCAGCACTTGCTAAAATTGCAGCTTCTGGACGTAAAATATTATTCGTTGCAACAAAAAAACAAGCAAAAGATATCGTTGCTGAAAAAGCAGGAGAGATCAACATGCCTTACATCACTGAAAGATGGCCAGGTGGCATGCTAACTAACTTTGTTACTATTAGAAAAGCTGTTAAAAAAATGGCTTCTATTGATAGAATGAAGAAAGATGGTACTTTCTTAACTTTATCTAAAAAAGAACGTTTACAAGTTGATCGTTTGAGAGCTAAGTTAGAAAAAAACTTAGGTTCTATTGTTGACATGACACGTTTACCAGGTGCTTTATTTGTTGTAGATATTAAACGTGAGCACATCGCGATTAAAGAAGCTCAAAAATTAAACATTCCTATTTTTGCAATGGTTGATACCAACTCAGACCCACGTCAAGTTGATTATGTAATACCAGCAAACGATGACGCTTCTAAATCAATTGATAAAATATTATCTCACGTAACATCTGCAGTATCTGAAGGATTGGCAGAACGTAAAGCTGAAAAAGATGCGGCTGACTCTTCAAAAGAAGAAGCTCCAAAAGCAAAAGCTGAAGCAAAAACTGAAGAAACAGTAGTTGAGGCAAAAACTGAAGCAGTAGTTGAAAAATCTGCTCCTAAAGCTAAAGCTGCACCAGCTAAAAAAGCGGTTTCTGAAGAAGAAGAATAAATAACATTTATACAACACAAATAAGTCGTTTAATTCTTTTCTTCATTGAAAATATATTGAACGACTTTTTTAAATTATAATAACTATGAGTACTACAGTAAAAATTACAGCGGCTGAAGTAAATAAATTAAGACAAGCTACTGGTGCAGGTATGATGGACTGCAAAAAAGCATTAGTTGAAGCTGAAGGTGACTTCGATAAAGCGATTGATGTTTTACGTAAAAAAGGACAAAAAGTAGCTGAAAAAAGAGCTGACCGTGAGTCTAGTGAGGGTGCTGCTGTTTCTAAAATAAATGCAGACAACACTGCTGGTGTTGCTATTGTATTAGGTTGTGAAACTGATTTTGTTGGTAAAAACGAAAACTTTTTAGCTTTAGCAAATCAATTAGCAGATATCGCTTTAAATCATGAAACTAAAGAAGCTTTTTTAGCTGCTGATTTTGATGGTATGACAATTGCTGATAAATTAATCGAGCAAACTGGTGTTATTGGTGAAAAATTAGAAATTAACGCTTTTGAAAAACTAGAAGCTGCTTATGTTGGTACTTATGTACATATTAACAAAATTGCTGCTTTAGTTGGTTTATCCGCAAAAGTAGATAACGCAGAAACTTTAGCTAAAGATGTTTCTATGCAAATTGCATCTATGGGAGCAACTACATTATCTTATAAAGATTTTGATCCTGCTTACATCACATCAGAAACTGAAGCAAGAATTGCTGTTATTGAAAAAGACAACATTGAATTAGGACGTTTAGGTAAAACACTTAAAAATGTACCTCAATATATTTCTATGGCACAATTAACTCCTGAAGTTATAGCTAAAGCTGAAGAAACTGCAAAAGCAGAATTAAAAGCTGAAGGTAAACCAGAACAAATTTGGGACAAAATTTTACCAGGAAAAATGGAGCGTTATATTTCGGATAACACGACTTTAGATCAAGAACAATGTTTATTAGATCAAAAATTTATTAAAGACGATAAAATAGACGTTGCTAAATACGTAGCATCTTACGGAGATGTTGCTTTAACAGGTTTTAAACGTGTTGCTTTAGGGTAATAACTAAAAAATTACAAATAACTAAAAAGCGGAATAATTAATATTATTCCGCTTTTTTTATGGCATAAAATCCTGATTATTTTTTAAAATACACTTCAACTATTCCATTATTTATATATTTACCTTCTTTAGAATACATAAAAAATTTGAAAGTGCCTTCTTCATAAAAATCATAAGAAAAATAAGTATTCCCAGAATACTTTGACACATTATAAACAACATCTTTAAATTTCTTATAGGTGTCATTTTCTGACAGTTTATCAATATAAACTTTAATTTGATCTGTTTTTAAAGATGCAGGATAATTATCTAAGTATACCCAAATTTTCCCTCCTTTATTTTTTAAATCCATTGAAAACTTAGCAAACCTTTTTGAAACATCTGGGAGTTTATTATTATTCTCTTTAGGAGAAATATTTGAAAAAAATATTTTTGAATTTTTATAATAATCTACATTTGCAGTCTTTTTTACAAAACTTGGGGTTTTAAATTCCTTAGGTTTCCTTGCTTCAACTATAGCATTAATCTCTTTAAGTGTTTTTATAGATTGTTTCGTTCCTTTTTCAGAATTAATTGAAGGAGATCTTTTTGGAAGTACTAGTCCGTTTTTAATTAGTTCACTATGAGCCTTACTATCTATTGCAGATATGTAATACATACCATTTATACCACCTACAAGACCTATTCCTGTTTTATTCCCTTTGGCTGTAGCAATTCCAACAACCTTATTTTCTTCATTAAAAACTGGCCCTCCACTATTTCCAGGGTGTATTTCAGCATCTGTTTTCATATATCCATAATCTGAATTAAAAACAAAATCAAGTCCACTCATTATACCAACACTTAAAGTACTCATGTCTTTTAACATTAAATCTGCTCCTCTAGTTACCTGGGCAGGATAACCATATACACATAACGATTCGCCTTGTGATACTTTATCTGAATTACCAACAGGCACAGGGACAAACTTTGTGTTAACAGGGTTGTCATCCATATCACTAATAACTTTAAGTAAAGCACCGTCAAATGAACCTGTTCCTATTGAAACTACTTCAGCTTTATAAAGCTTATAATCATTCTCATTGTCATTATTAAAAACTTGAATTACTGGTATTGTATGCCCCACTTGATATACCTTAACAAAATTTTTATCATTCACTATTTCATCAGAATAGACGGCAAATTTAGCTGTATTCTTATTATTTACTTTATAATCATAATCTATATATCCCTTAACACAAGTTTCAACGACATGCCTATTAGTAAAAATATATCCATCACTAGTAACAAAAAACCCAGAGCCTCTTCCAAGATATCCTTTTCCTGGTTTAATTTTCTCAAGTTTTGGATCAATAGTTAATACTTTTACAATACTTTTTTTATACTTAGCTGCTATCAGCTTTGTATCTAATTTAGGTTTAGCACAAGACGCAATTGTAAGAATAAAAACAAGAAATAAATAATATACTTTTCTCATGTATCTAGAAATTAAATATTTGTAAAAATAATTATTCTTCATTACAACCAATTAAAATATCAAAAAAATATCTTAATAAGATGTACTCTTTTCATCAAACTAATTTTAAATCTATTTGTATATTTGCTAAATTTCTAATCAAAAATCAATAGATTATATCTAATGAAATATAAAAGAATACTTCTTAAACTATCTGGTGAAGCCTTAATGGGAGAGCGCCAATACGGTATAGATCCAGATCGATTAGCTGAATACGCTCAGGACATAAAAACAATTACAGATAAAGGTATAGAAGTTGCTATAGTTATTGGTGGTGGCAATATTTTTAGAGGTGTTTCTGGTGCTAGCAAAGGAATGGATCGTGTACAAGGAGACTATATGGGCATGTTAGCAACCGTTATAAATGGTTTAGCCTTACAAGGCGCATTAGAAGATGCCGATATTCCAACCAGGCTACAAACAGCTATTAAAATTAATGAAGTTGCTGAACCTTTTATTAGAAGAAAAGCCATGCGTCATTTAGAAAAAGGGCGTGTTGTAATTTTTGGAGGTGGAACAGGAAATCCTTATTTTACAACAGATTCCGCAGCAGTTTTACGCGCCATAGAAATTGAAGCTGATGTTATTTTAAAGGGTACTCGTGTAGATGGTATTTATAATGTCGATCCTGAAAAAGACGATAAGGCTATTAAATTTAATTTTATATCTTTTGAGGACGTTTTAAGTAAAGGCTTAAAAGTAATGGATACAACAGCTTTTACATTAAGTCAGGAAAACGAATTACCTATCGTTGTTTTTGATATGAACAAAAAAGGTAATTTACTTAAAGTCGTTTCTGGGGAAAAAATAGGAACCGAAGTAAACGTATAACATTTGGCGTAATTTTTGTATTTATTGAACTTTAAAGTTTAAAAAAGATGAACGAAGACATACAATTTATATTAGACAGCACAAAAGAAGCAATGGATAATGCTATTAAGCATTTAGAAAAGCAATTAACCAACATAAGAGCAGGAAAGGCAAGTCCAGCAATGCTTGGTAGTGTTATGGTAGATTATTACGGGTCGCAAACACCACTAAGTCAAGTAGCTAATGTAAACACGCCTGATGGTAGAACTATTACTGTACAACCTTGGGAAAAAAATATGCTACAAGAAATTGAACGTGGTATTGCTTATGCTAATCTTGGTTTCAACCCTATGAATAATGGTGAAACTATTATTATTAATGTGCCGCCATTAACAGAAGAACGCAGACGTGATTTAGCAAAACAAGCTAAAGCTGAAACTGAAGAAGCAAAAATAAGTATAAGAACAGCACGTAAAGATGCTAATAACGACATCAAAAAAAATGATGATGTTTCTGAAGACTTAAAAAAGAATGCAGAAATTGATGTACAACATATGACAGATAGGTACGTTAAAAAGGTTGAGGACATTTTCGATACTAAAGAAAAAGAAATCATGACAGTATAATTTGAAAAGCGACTAAAATGTCGCTTTTTTTTATAAACCTATTCCTATTCAATTAAGCAAATGTTGAAGCATTGTTTTCTTTTTTTATTTATTCTTTGTCACGCATTAACCTATAGTCAAGCTAATGCACAAAATACCAATGAGCCAGTACAGGATTCTATTAAAAAAAGTGAATTTGTTAAGCATCTTGGAAATGGATATCTTCCTACTAAATACTTCAACTTCGATTTAAGATATTTAATTAAATACAATCAATACGAAGCACTTAGAACAGGAATGGGTGGAATTACTAATGATGCTTTTTCAAAAAAATACAGAATTAATAGTTATATAGTTTATGGGTTTGGAGACGGTCGTTTTAAATATAGCATTGGTGGTGGTTTTAGATTAGCAGAAAAAACGAATACATGGTTAAATTTTTCTTATACCGATGATTTACAAGAAACAGGTAGCACCAAATTTTTAACAGACAAACGTTTTTTTCAATTTTTCGAACCTCGTTTATTAAATATTGATTTGTTTCATAAACATATTACAAAATCTATTGATTTAGAGCATCAATTAACGCCGCATTTATTAACTGAAACTCAACTTGCAATAAGTAAAATAAACCCTACTTATAACTACAGTTTTAACTTTGATGGCAACACATTTGAAAATTTCGATTTAAGTATTGCAAAAATAGCGCTTCAATGGAGTCCTTTTAGTACTTATGAAACGTCGCAAAATGGTTTCAAAGAAATTAAAGAAGGATTTCCAAAATTCACACTTCAGTATACAAAAAGTTTTAAAGATGTTTTTAAAAGTGATTTTAACTTCTCAAAATTAGATTTTAGAACCATTCATCAAATAGGAACAAAAGATAATGGCTTAACAAAAATCACCTTGGTTTCTGGAATAACTAACGGAAATACACCTCTAACTCATTTATATCACGCGTATCCAAACAATATAAATAAAGAAACTATTTTACAACGTTTCTCGGTAGCTGGACTTAATAGTTTTGAAACTATGTTTTTTAATGAGTTCTTTTCTGATAAGTTTGCAACACTTCAAATAAAACATTACCTAAAACCATTTAATGTTTCAGAACGTTATAAACCACAATTGGTTATAATAACACGCTATGCAATTGGCAATATAAAAAACCTTGAAAGACACCAAAATGTTACTTTTGGCTCATTAAAAAAAGGATATACAGAATCTGGTTTTGAAATTAATAAATTGCTATTTGGCTTCGGATTAAGCTTCTCATATCGATATGGGGCATATCACTTACCCGAATTTGCAGATAATGTTGCTTTTAAATTTACATTTAACGTCTCTTTATGAGGTAATACAGTCCTTTTTTCTACCTTTGCCCATCTTTTATACAAGGCATGTTTAAACTTTTTTCGAAAGACTTTTGGGACGTTATCGCAAGATTAATTTTGCGTAATAAAATTATCATACTTATTGGTATAGTTATAGTTACTTTACTATTTAGTACGCAATGGAAATATATGCGTTTTACGTATACCGAAGCTAATTTACTTCCTGATGATCATGAGGTAAATATAACCTATAATGACTTTTTACAAAAATTTGGCGAAGAAGGAAACTTAATTGTAATTGGATTAAAAGACAGTACTTTATTTTCTGTAGAAAAATTAAATGCTTGGAATAAATTATCTAATAGCTTTAAAAATGATACTGCTGTAGAATCTGTTATATCTATAAAAGATTTACAAAAGCTTGTAAAAGATACTAAAAACGAAAAATTTACTTTAGAACCTTTTATTAAAGACTCAATATCTACAGTTAAGCAAATTGAAATACTTCAAAATGAGCTTTTTAACAAGTATCCTTTTTACGATAATTTTTTATTCAATAAAGAAACAAAAACTATTAGAAGTGCCATTTACTTAAATAAAGATATTGTTAATACTTCTGCCAGAAAAGACTTTGTAGTGAATGTTTTAATACCAAATATTGAAACTTTTGAGGCTAAATACAATTTAGATGTTAGAATTTCGGGGATGCCCTATATCCGAACCTTAAATTCGCAAAATATTATTAAGGAAATAAACCTTTTTGTTATTGCTGCTTTATTGGTAACCTCTTTAATTTTCTTTTTCTTTTTTAGGTCATTTAGAGCAACTATTATTTCTTTAATTGTTGTTTGTATTGGAGTTGCCTGGACTTTAGGAATCATTGGTTTATTAAGATACGAAGTAAGTGTATTAACGGCACTCATCCCTCCATTAATTATTGTAATAGGTATTCCAAATTGCATCTTTTTAATTAATAAATATCAGCATGAAGTTAAATTGCATGGGAATAAAGTAAAATCATTACAACGCGTTATTACAAAAATTGGAAATGCTACATTAATGACCAATGTTACTACGGCATCAGGCTTTGCTACTTTTATTCTAACGGAAAGCTCATTGCTAAAAGAATTTGGAGTTGTAGCGTCACTAAGTATTCTAGCCATTTTCATCCTTTGTTTATTAATTATACCTATCATTTATACGTTTCTACCATATCCTAAGGATAGACATTTAGAACACTTAAATAAAAAGTGGATTGGTGGATTTGTTAATTGGATGGAATGGATGGTTCGTAAAAAACGTATTGCTATTTACGCTACTTCGGTTATTCTTCTTGTTGTTAGTATTATTGGCATTTATCAAATAAAAATATCTGGGAGTTTAATTGAAGATATGCCGCAAGACTCTGAATTTGTAAATGATATTCGTTTTTTTGAGAGTGAATTTAATGGTATTATGCCCTTAGAAATCATGGTAGATACGAAGCGTAAAAAAGGCGTTATGAAACTTTCTACGCTAAAACGAATGAATGAATTAGAAGATCTAATTATTGAAACCCCAGAATTGTCTAAACCAATATCTGTGGTAAGTTTAGTTAAATATTCTAAGCAAGCCTACTATAACGGAAATCCTAAATTTTATCAATTACCAACGTCTCAAGAAAATAGTTTTATTTTATCATATGCAAAAAACTCATCTACTAATACAGATTTACTAAATAACTTTGTAGATAAAACTGGTCAATATGCTCGTATCACAACCTTTATGAAAGATATTGGCACAGACAAAATGGAACGCATTGAAGAAAATCTTCAAACTAAAATAGACAACGTATTCCCTAAAGAAAAATACGATATTACTATAACAGGTAAAGCTTTAGTGTTTCAAAAAGGGACTAAGTATTTAGTTAAAAATTTAGCAATTTCGTTATCACTTGCCATATTATTGATCTCTATTTTTATGGCTTATATGTTTAGGTCTGGACGTATGATTATAGTATCTCTCATTCCTAACTTATTACCGTTAGTTATAACTGCGGGTTTAATGGGTTATTTAGGAGTACCCATAAAACCATCAACCATATTGGTGTTTAGTATTGCTTTTGGTATTTCGGTAGATGATACCATTCACTTTTTAGCAAAATACCGTCAAGAATTACAGGCTAATAACTGGAAAATTAAAACATCCGTTTATGGTGCCTTACGAGAAACAGGAGTTAGCATGTTTTATACTTCCATAGTCCTCTTCTTTGGTTTTTCAGTATTTACAATTTCAAGTTTTGGTGGTACGGTAGCTTTAGGAGCTTTAGTTTCAGCAACATTGCTATTTGCGATGCTTTCTAACCTCTTATTACTTCCTTCCTTGTTATTGTCTTTAGAACGCAGTATTGCTAATAAAGAAGTGCTAAGAAAACCTTCTATTAATATCATTCCTGAAGAAGATGATACAGAAGAACAAAACTTTAACATATAAATTACAGATTAGAACCTAATTATGTTAAATAAAATAAATTATCTATAATTTTTGCCATTTATAATTTCAATTTTAATAATTTAATCCATTATATTTACATTTCAAAACAAGTATTTATGCAATTACTCTCAGTTTTAGAATTATTAACACAAAACATTATTTTACCTGAAGTAGAAATAAAAGGATGGGTTAGGACTTTTAGAGCTAATCGATTTATAGCTGTAAATGACGGTTCTACTATTAATAATATTCAGTGTGTTTTAGATTTTGAAAATTTTGATGAAGCACTTTTAAAAAGAGTTACTACAGGAGCTGCTATTCATATTAAAGGTGAATTGGTTGAAAGCCAAGGCAAAGGACAAAAAGTAGAAATACAAGTCAGTCACTTAGAAGTTTTAGGAGATTCAGACCCTGAAACATATCCTATTCAACCCAAAAAACACTCTTTTGAGTTTTTAAGAGAAAATGCTCATTTACGTACTAGAACAAATACTTTTAGTGCAGTTATGCGTTTAAGATCTACATTGTCATTCGCTATTCATAAATATTTTAATGATAACGGATTTTACTATATGCATACTCCAATTATTACAGGAAGCGATGCAGAAGGTGCAGGTGAAATGTTTAAAGTTTCTAGTTTAGATACTAAAAATCCGCCACTAAATGATGAGGGAAAAGTTGATTATACTAAAGATTTCTTCGGAAAAGAAACCAATTTAACTGTATCTGGCCAATTAGAAGCAGAAACTTACGCCATGTCTTTAGGTAAAGTCTATACATTTGGCCCCACTTTTAGAGCAGAAAACTCCAATACCTCACGTCATTTAGCAGAGTTTTGGATGATAGAACCTGAAGTGGCTTTTATGGATTTAGCTGGTAATATGGATTTAGCTGAAGATTTTCTTAAATATGTAATATCTTATATACTGGAAAATAATCCTGAAGATTTAGAGTTTTTAAATAATCGTCTACTAGACGAAGAAAAAACAAAACCTCAGGCAGAACGTAGTGATTTGTGTTTAATTGAAAAATTAAAATTCATAACAGAAAACAACTTTAAGCGTGTTAGTTATACAGAAGCTATTGATATTTTGCGAAATAGCAAACCTAATAAAAAGAAAAAATTTAAATATTTAATTGATGAATGGGGTTGTGATTTACAAAGTGAACATGAACGTTTTTTAGTAGAAAAACATTTTAAATGCCCAGTTATTCTATTTGATTATCCAGCAAATATAAAAGCTTTTTATATGCGTTTAAATGAGGATGGTAAAACCGTTAGAGCCATGGACATTCTATTCCCTGGTATTGGTGAAATTGTTGGTGGTGCACAACGTGAAGAGCGTTTAGACATTTTAAAAGAAAGAATGGCTGCCATTAATATCCCTGAAGAAGACCTTTGGTGGTATTTAGATTTGCGTAAATTTGGGACTGCAGTCCATTCTGGTTTCGGACTCGGTTTTGAGCGTTTAGTTATGTTTGCTACTGGAATGAGTAATATTAGAGACGTTATTCCTTTCCCAAGATCACCTCAAAATGCTGAATTTTAGTAAATTTTTTTAAAGCAGGAAAGTTGGCACAACTTTGGTAAGCTAATTCCTTTTTTTATCTTTGAGCAACAACCTTAAATCGAAACATGCTTAAGCAATATTTACAATTTAAATTATCGCAAAAATTATCACCGCAACAAATTCAATTAATGAAATTGATACAGTTGCCTACACAAGCATTTGAACAACGATTAAAACAAGAATTAGAAGAAAACCCAGCTCTTGAAGGTGGTAAAGAAGATATTGAAAACGAGTATGACTCTGACTTAGACAATACCGATGATTTTGGTGATAATGAAAGTATAAATGCAGAGGATATTAATGTTGATGAATATTTAAGTGATGATGAAATTCCAGATTATCGTACTCAAGCGAATAATTATAGTAGTGATGACGAGGAAAAAACCATGCCTTATGCTGCTGGAACATCTTTTACCCAACACTTAATAACTCAATTAAACACCTACAGGCTATCTGATGAAGAACGAGATATCGCAGAATTTTTAGTTGGTAGTGTAGACGAAAGCGGTTATATACGTCGTGAGTTATGTGATATTATGGATGATTTAGCGTTCACACAAAACGTTTATACCACAGAAGAAAATATTGAAAAAGTTTTAAAAATAGTACACCAATTAGATCCTGCTGGTGTTGGAGCAAGAAACTTACAAGAGTGCTTAAGCATTCAATTACACCGAAAAGAAAAAACACCAGATTGTCAATTAGCAATTAATATTATTGATAATGCTTTTGAACAGTTCACTAAAAAACACTACAAAAAATTACTTCAGAAATTTAATATTTCAGAAATTCAATTAAAAGATGCCATTTCAGATATTGAACATTTAAACCCAAAACCAGGAGGTTCTTACGCAGGAAACAATAGAATTGTTGAACATGTAGTTCCTGATTTTGCTATTAAAATTGTTGATGGCGAATTAGAACTTACATTAAACGGAAGAAATGCTCCAGAACTTCATGTCTCTAGAGAATATAACAATATGCTTAATGGTTATAAAGAATCTAAAGACAAATCGAAATCACAAAAAGACGCTGTTACTTTTATAAAACAAAAATTAGATGCTGCTAAGTGGTTTATTGAAGCTATAAAACAACGTCAGCAGACCTTATTTATCACAATGAGTTCTATTATGCACTACCAAAGTGAGTACTTTTTAACAGGTGATGAACGCAATTTAAAACCTATGATTCTTAAAGATATTGCAGATGAAATTTCTATGGATGTTTCTACAGTATCAAGAGTTGCAAATAGCAAATATGTTGATACGCCTTATGGAACAAAACTGATAAAAGAATTCTTTTCAGAATCCATGAAAAATGATCAAGGTGAAGATGTTTCAACAAGAGAAATAAAGAAAATATTAGAAACTGTTATTGAAGAGGAAGACAAGAAAAAACCTTTAACAGACGAAACATTAGCTTCTATTTTGAAAGAAAAAGGATACCCTATTGCTCGCCGTACAGTTGCTAAATATAGAGAGCAACAAGATATACCGGTAGCTCGATTACGTAAAAAAATATAATGAATTGGCTTTTAAAAAGTATATCGTATATTTTTCATCCATTATTAATGCCTCTTTTAGGTGTATGTTTTTATTTTTCAAAATCGCCTAGATTTATACCTGCTGAGATTAAACAAGCAAAAATAGTTTCTCTCATTATACTTACCGTAATCCTACCTATACTACTCTTTTTTTTACTAAAAACCTTGGGGAAAGTAAAATCTATTTACTTAAAAAACACAAATGAGCGTATATATCCTTTAGCACTTAATGGCATTGTTATTCTTATTGTGATACAACGCATTTTAACCCCAACACAAATTATTGAACTTTACTATTTTTTTGTGGGTATATTAATTTCTACAATGACGTGTTTACTACTTGCTATTATGAAGTTTAAAGCAAGCATACATATGATCTCTGTATCAGGAGTCTTTATGTTTTTTGTAGCCTTAAGTATTCACTTTAGTATTAATATTAATGGCACTTTAGCCTTAATGATGATTGCTATTGGTGCTGTTGCTACTTCTAGATTACATTTAAAAGCCCATACCTACAAAGAATTAATTATGGGAGTATTTGTGGGCATAATACCTCAACTCATTTTAGTCTCTTATTGGTTATAAAATATAAAACATTAAACCAATCTTAATAGCGTTCATATTTAATGGGTTTCCATCAATTTTAGCTTCATTAGAAAAAATAGAATTTAAAGCATAATACATATAAATATTCCAAGTATTATAACCAGCACTTAATGTTAAACCATACTGAAACTTATTAAAATCATCTATATCAGTATATTTAAAACTACCCAAATCCCCTTTGTATTTAGTTGTATGAGCAAACATATAACTAAGCTTAAAACCTGTATAAATACGCCAAAAATTGTATTCTGTTGGTGTAGAAGTACGCCACCTAAACTCTAAAGGAAGTTCAATGAAATGACTAGAAAATTTATTTTTAGTATACGTATTATCATCCTCTAAAATACTGTAAGATACCTTTCCTAAATCATCTTTACTAACAAATAAGTTTTCATTAAAAGAATTGATAGAGTAGCCTAAGCCCACACCAATAGCAACATTTCTTTGGTTATTGACAGGCATATCTCTAATAAAACCTAGATAAAAACCACTTGAAAATCCACTCTGGGACAAAGCTTTTGGTTTATTTCCAAATAAATTATTTGTTACACCTATATAAAATTGATCCTCGCGATAAAGTGAATCAATAAGCGTACTTGCTACTTCTTGCGCATTCATTTTTGAAACAAAAAAAACAATACTTATAAAAATAAATAATCTCTTCATCTAAACTAGGTTTTAATATAACTTAAAATAAAAAAAGGGCATTCCTATTAAAGAACGCCCTTATATATTTAACAAATTAAGATTATTTTACTTAATTACTCAATGCATCTCCACTACCTGTTGTGTAGTTAATTTTTAATGCATTTACTTTTCTTAGCTCCTGCTTAACATCTCCAACTATCCCCATGTTAGCATCTTTATCTACTTTTAAAGAAACTGTTAAAAAGGGAATAAGTTCTTCTCTTAAAGCTGCTCTTTCTGCTCCAATAAAAGCACCTACTTCACTAACATCAGCAAACTTATCATTTAATTGTATTCTAGCTTCAGTACCAAACTTCGTATAGTTATCACTAGGCTTGCCCATATATATATAACTAATGGGGTTCTTTTTATCAAGTTTTTCTATTTGGTTAGCCACAGGTAAAGCATTTTTAATCATAAGAGTGTCTTCTCTCATTACGGTAGCAACCATAAAAAAGAATAACAACATAAATACAATATCTGGTAATGACGCCGTATTAATTGGAGCCAAACCACCTTCCTTTTTCTTTTTAAATTTAGACATATTAATCTCTATTTATTTAATTCTAAATTACCTATTGTACTTCAGATAGTTTTTGAGGAATATCTTCTTTTATTTGATCAATGACCTCTTTCAACTTATCCTTATTACCAGGCCATTGAACACTTCTATAGTTCTCTTGCATCTTAATAAAATCCATCCCAGAAAACCCCTTAGAAGGGCCTACTTGAAGCGCTCTTTTATTTCTTAACACATTATAAGCTGCTACTAATTCGTTTTGCACAGATATATATGCGGAATAAGATGTTTCTCTATCGTTAGCTAAAGAAATAATTGCTTTAGTTGGATTATCAGATGAAGATGAATTTTTCTTACCTTCACAAAAACCACAAGAACCATCTCCATTATTATCTAAAAATTCAACGGCTGCTTTTCTTAAATCTTTAAGCTCCATTTGCTCATCTTCTACTAACAATTGGTCATTTTTGTTTAATAAAACAGTAAAAATATTTTTCTGTTTTATAATAACATCTTGTTCTGAATCGTCAATAGGTGGTAATTTTCGGTTGATACCAGAATCCTTTTCAATGGTAGTTGTTACCAAGAAAAAGATTAATAGTAAGAAAGCAATGTCGGCCATTGAGCCTGCATTAACTTCCGGTGCTGCTCTTTTTGACATATTATTTTACCATTTTTTTAATTCCAAAAAACAACATAGACCCTCCTGCAATTAAAATAAGTGCATAAAATAAGTACAAACCTGCACCTAATAATTGTGATCCAGATGCTGATAAAGACCCACCGTCTTTTAATGGTGTTTCTACACCGCTAGCTAATCCAAAATAACAGATAGCTGATAGTAAAGCAAATATTCCAAGACCTTTTAAGGTGCTTTTAAGCTTATCACCATCAGATAAAATGTTTTTCAAACTAAAAATAATTACAAAAGCTAGTGTTAAAAAGAAAACAAGATATCCTATATACATAAACGTATTTACTGATCCACTCGATTCTCCAGCCTTTATAGCTTCATCTCCTGCTGATATTATCAGAGCTAGAAATACTATAGATAGTATGCCTACGACTGCTAATAATATGGTTAATATTTTTTTCATAATAGTTTACGATTTTAAATTATTACTTCTTGTTTCTAATCAACAAGTCCATTAATGTAATAGAAGAATCTTCCATATCATTAACAATACTATCTATTTTAGCAATAATATAATTGTAAAAAATTTGAAGTATAATTGCAACAACAAGACCAAATACCGTTGTTAAAAGTGCTACTTTAATACCACCTGCTACTAAAGAAGGATTCATATCTCCAGCTGCTTCAATTTTATCGAAGGCTTGAATCATACCAATTACAGTTCCCATGAAACCAAGCATTGGTGCTAATGCTATAAATAAAGAAATCCAAGATACATTTTTCTCTAATTGCCCCATTTGTACCCCACCGTAAGCCACAACAGCTTTCTCAGCAGCTTCTACGCCTTCATCAACTCTATCTAAACCTTGATAGAAAATAGAAGCGATAGGACCTTTTGTATTTCTACAAACTTCTTTTGCAGCTTCAACGCCTCCAGATGCTAATGCATCTTCAACAGATTGTGTTAATTTTTTTGAATTTGTAGTAGAAAGATTTAAAAAGATAATTCTTTCAATGGCTATTGCTAAACCTAGAATTAAACATAAAAGCACAATCCCCATAAAGCCTGGGCCTCCTTCAATAAATCTCTTTTTTAATTCTTGATGAAATCCTAGGTCTTCAGCAGGTGCAGCACCATCTTCATCTTGAGTTGTTGTTGTCACAGTTGTTACTGCTGCACTAGCGCTAGTGTTTGTAGTTGCATTAGCAGTTCCGAATGCCATCATTCCTGTGATAGCAAGGATAGAAAATAATCTTTTCATGTTCTCGATCTTAATTTTATTA
>TARA_R110002050_G_scaffold111766_2_pt1 | contig 15711 bp, 13 predicted proteins | sample TARA_R110002050 | Tara Oceans TARA_R110002050 (sample SAMEA4396988) | marine metagenome | biome: Polar Biome; feature: [DCM] deep chlorophyll maximum layer (ENVO:01000326); material: water (ENVO:00002006), including particulate matter (ENVO:01000060) such as... | depth 25 m
CAATAAACTCTTCTTTTCGCTTACCACTTGTTTTCTTAGTTCTACAATATTCTTGTCGAGCTCAATCTGTTTTTCCAAACTTCTAATTCGCTCCAATGATTGAGTTAGCGAAGCCTCTAATTGCAAAGTAAAGGCGTTCTCTTCCACTTCAATACTTCTTTGCTCCAACAGCAGAACTTCATTCTTTTTGGAAGCATTATGCCAATTTCTGAAACTCCATTGCGCTTTTAGCCCAACCATCCAATACAATTGCATATCATCATCAAATGCATTTAATCCAGGTCGAGCATACGCTGATTTTGCAAATGCTGAAAGAGTTGGAAGTTTATCTGCTTTTAATAAACCTTTGCTCTCTTCTAGCATCGTTGATTTTGCTTTAAAGAGTTCCAATTCAGCTCTGTGTATAGAAGCTTCGTTTAGCGTATCTAATTCTTCTAAGTCGGGATAAGATAAATCTGGTTGGTTTTTAAAATCTGTATCTAGAATTAAACCCAACGCTTCATACCCAGATTTTACTGAGGATTTAAGTTCTAACTGTTGCTGCTCAAGTTTTAATAGCTCTGCTTTTAGAACCAGTTCATTTCCAGGTAAAAGCACTCCATTGTTTACTCTAGATTGGACCAATTTTAGTTGTTCAGCGATATCATTGGCCATTAGACTGAGAGATTCTTGCTGTTTTTTCAAAAGGATTATTCCGAAAAATAACCCATCAATTTGAGCACGTACATTTTGTAACTCTACATCAACCATAGCCAAAGAGGCTTTTTCGTTACTGTTTTCAATCTTTTTTAAAGCACCAACTCTACCCCCATCAAAAATTGATTGATTAACATCTATGGAAATACTGTAGTAGTCTTTGCTAAAACCTGGTGAAGATGTGCCCGGAGCAGCAAAAGGAACTTCAGTTACATCAGATTGGTAACTTGTGCTTGCTCCGACAATTATATTTGGCAACCAATTTGATTGGTTAAGCTGCTGATTAAATCCAGCAATCTTTTGCCTTATCTCAATTTTCTCTGCCGAAGGATAGTTCTTTTTTATCTTTTGATAAGCTTCTTGAAGTGTAAAAGTCGGCTCTTCACTTTGTGCCATCAGTGGAGTAACCAATAAACCAAGCACTCCTATCAATGCAATTCTAAAGATTTTCATAATATAACCCCATTAAAAATCAGGTTTGGGATAAGCTCTCTGCGTTCATTCAGAAAACTATCGTATTCAGTATCATCTAAATGAAATAAAGTCTGAGCCATGTTCCTAGCTATCATTGGCATCATGCAAAGACTTATAACATTGATAAGAAATTGATCGGGTGCAATTCTGCGCATTTTTCCTGAAGCTACGCCCTCTTCTACTTGTTCAATAAATTCTTCAGGGAGATGCATATCCATTGATTTAATGAATTCTTTGAATCTTTCTGGATTCTGGTTCATTTCATAAACCACAAAGGCAGGCAAGTGAGTATTCTCTAAATATACATCATGATAGAAGTTCACAATCTGAACTACTTTTTCTCGCAGAGTCTTATCATTAGCCAAAATGCCAAACAAAGCAGGCATGATTTTCTTAACTCCAGATTTAAAAACCTCTTGAAATAACGCATTCTTACTTCTAAAGTAATAATGCAGCATAGATTTGTTTATTCCGGCTTCATCTGAAATCTCCTGCATCCTCGCGCCTTCAAAGCCTCTAAGCTGAAACACTCGCTGAGCAGCTTCAAATATTCGTTCTTCTGTTTCCTTTTCAATAGCCATAATCAAATTAATTTGTATTAAATCAATAGTAAGACTTTAAACCATCTAATTCAACCATTTGGTTAAACTATAATATCCAACCAATTAATTTGCGCTAAATAATTCCTATTTCTTATTTTATATGTATTTTAAACATTATTTTTTTCTTCATATATCCTTCATCTTTAATGGCTAATTTTTGATTCTAATTACAAACCAACCATATTTAAGATTATGAATATTTTAATTTCACTTTTAATGCTGTTCGTTTTTACGCAACCAAGCACTGATAAAAAAGCTACTGTTAGCACTACAGCTGACGCTGTGACCGAAGTTGTGATTGAAGGAAACGATCAGATGAGATTTAATCTTACTGAGATTAAAGTTAAAGCTGGATCTACTGTTAAACTTACTTTGAAACATGTAGGTAAGCTTCCAAAACAAGCAATGGGACACAACTGGGTTCTTTTGAATGCCGATGTAGTTGTTAAAGACTTTGCAATGTCTGCAATGAGCGCTAGAGACAACGACTATATTCCAAAAGACTCAAAAGATGTTATTGTTCATACCGACTTAGTTGGCGGTGGCGAGTCTACTACTATTGAATTTGAAGCTCCGGCTAAAGGTGAGTATACTTTTATCTGTAGTTTTCCTGGCCATTATGGTTTGATGAAAGGCACGTTTATTGTAGAATAAATTTCCTTCATTTCTATTAGACATAAAGCCCAGTTAAGTTCGCTTAGCTGGGCTTTTTTATTGAGAATTACTTTATGAATGGACTAGAACTCTACTTTCCAACTTAGCAGTGGCAATGGTATCCCTTCTTCTACCAAATCAACTTTCTTTGTTTGGTAGTTATAATCGAAAGATTTGTCCTTGGCTCCTAAAACATTCTTTATCTGAAGCGCCCAAATACTGGAATAGCTTTTAAAATTTCTACGGTAGTTGACGGTTAAATCTAATATGACACTATCATCGAATTTTCTTGTAAACGCTTTGCTTTCGTCAAATACTACTTGTTCCATGCTTTTTGAATCAGATTGACTAACAGGGCTATACCTTTCCCCGCCAGTGTAACTTACTCTACCATTCACCCCCAGTAGATTTCTTCCCCCTTTAAATTCAAACTCTTTACCCACTAATAGATTCGTTGCGATATTCTGATTAAAACGAGTATCTCTCCAAACGCCATCCCCACCTTTGTAAGTTGAGGAATAGAACGTTCCGGTTAACATGTAGTAATAATTATTATCCATATAGCGCTCAAAAGTGAGCTCTAATCCATAGTTCTTACCTTCACCATCATTTACTAGAGTCTCATTAAAAGTGAAGTCTTGAACAAAATTAAGCATCGAGAAACTACTATCCGCAATTACTGGAACATCATATAGATATTGCCAAAACACTTCCGCTTTTAACAGATGGATATCGCTCATTTTTCTCTTTACCCCCGCAACCAAATGATGTGCTTTTGTCATTTCGAGCTTTCTGTTTGGGAGCCCATTCTCTGGCTGAACAAAATAGGCGCTTAGTTCTTCTATTTGGCTGTGTAACCCATAACCAACGCTAAAACCTGTAGTAGTATTAACTTGGTAATCTAGTGAGGCACGCGGTTCTAAAAGCATTTCTTCATTAAGTGAAAACCATTGCCCATGCAAACCCGCTAAGAAAGTGAGTTTGGGTGAAATTAACATCTTAGCGTTGCTATATATTTGAACTAACTCTGCGCTTCCATCACCTTCTGATAATTGAGTATAAATAGATTGATTATCCAATTTACCAGCAATATCTACATTATAGACTAATTCTTGAGCCTCAAAGCCTGAACGAAGTACTATCCTCTTACCCAACTTTTGGTTGATATAACTTTTGAAGGCAATTCGACTTGTATTACTTTTGATTCCGATATACGGCTGCATATTCAAGTTATCGTCGAAACGATTTTCAGTGTATTTAGTGGAGTTTCCCGAAAGTGCTAACGTCGTTTTAATATAGCTTTTTGAATTCAACAAATAACTGTGAGAAAGACCTAAAGCGCCAACTCCCAACTCAATTCTATTATCTGTAAAATCCCAGAAAGCATATTCCCAATTGGAGGAATCTGTTTTTGCTTCCATAGTTTGATAATCTAGACCGCCAACACCCCATAGTTCAAAACGGCCTGAGTTTTTTGTAGGAACATCTACCTTAAAAGAAATGTCTTGATATCTGATAGCTCCTTCTGTTGGCAATAAAGGCTGGAGAAATGTTAGCGTAGAGAATCGATAATTGAATAAATACGTTGCTGTCCCATTCTTTTTGAACGGCCCTCCTGAACTTGCTTCAATTCCGTTTAATCCTAACTGGAAGGCATGTTCGCGCTTTTCTCTTGGGCCAGATCTGAAATTAATATCAAACACCCCTGAAAGCGCATTCCCATATTCTGACGGAAAAGCTCCGGTATAAAAATCTGAATTGGCAAGTAGTTGCGCACTAAATAGCGTGAGCCCACCACCGCCAGCAACTGAAAGTCCTGCAAAATGATTTGGGTTCGGGATTTCAATCCCTTCTAGCCTCCATTGAACACTTTTTGGAGCATTCCCTCTAATAGAAATCGCATTGTTTTGTACGCCACCTGTAGATGTTACGCCTGCAAACACGGTTACCAATCGCGCAGGATCATCTAACCCACCAGCATAACGTTGAGTTTCTTCTATAGTGAAGGTTTTGGCGCTTACAAAGGCCATATCATTTATAGCCTGCTCTTTTTGGAATGAGGCTACAACCTCTATGCTTTCCCCTTCAAAGATATCTTCCTTCATTTCAACTCTAAGAATCACTTCTTTCCCAGCTGTCACCAAAACCTCTGATATCACAATGGGTTTATAACCTAGAAAAGAAACTTTGAAATCATGCCGACCAACAGGAACTTCAGACAACAGAAATTCGCCATCAGCATTCGAAGATGTCCCCAATAAAGGCTCATAATCTAGAAGAATTATATTGGCCCCGGGCAATGTTTCTTTTGTGACATTATCAACAATTACTCCAGAAACTCTTTGCGTTAAAGGCTGATTTGATTGTTGGGCTAGTACAGAATTACTACCAACAAAAACACAAATAATGAAGCTTAAAAATTGTTTGGTGATACGCATGAATTACATTTTGAGTTTTAATTTTCCTCAAAACTAGTTCATTAATAAGGTCCAATCGTCCATACCAAGTGGATTGGACTTCTTTTATAGCGAAATAGCTACAGTTTTTCTGTTTGAAGCTCTTTTTTGTATTGCGATGGGGTTTGTCCTGTATGTTTTTTAAACACAGAATTGAACGATGATTTAGAATTAAACCCAGACTCAAGACCAATGGCAAGCAGCGTGTAATTATTATTCTCGGGGTTCTTTATTCGTGATTTTACTTCCTCAACTCTATACGCATTCACAAAATCATAGAAATTTTTATTACTGAATTTATTTATCACCTCAGTAAGATTGTGAGATGATACTTCTAACATATCCGCTAGATTTCGAAGGCTGAGTTCATTATTGGTAAAAGGTTTTTCCTCATCCATTAACCTTAACAATCTTTCAGAAATCTCCCTCCCTAAACCATCATCTAAACCAGATTTTGTGTAACTTTCTTCCTTTTCTACACCCGTTTCTTCTTTAGCTTCCAAATGCTTTTCAAAATCAGTAAAAAATTCAGGCTGAATTAATCCCAAGTATCCAATACTGTATACAAAAACAGTGACAGCAATCAGATTAAACATCCAAAACTTATCATCTACATTAGAATAATATCCAACAATTTGTATGCCAACGGTAAAAATAACCATCGAGACTAGACATAGAGTAAATACCTGAAGCCAATTTAGATTGTGTTTTTCTATGGATGAGTATTGTTCTTTTAACTTCTTTCTATATAAAAGAACTTCTCGGATTATGAAAGGAAAGTAACTGAGATTGTAAGCAAGTTTTGCATTGCTAATAAAACCAAAGCCATAAGTGAGAGAACCACTTGAGTTAGTTAACGCTATTTTCTCTTCACCCGAGCTTAGATAAAACGGTACTAAATACAGAACCAGTATCATAAATGGGATGAAGTGAAGCCCATCTTTAATTTCGAAATTAATCTTCCTTTTTATAATGGAAACCACATAAAGATAACTCAGGGGGGCATAAAGTAGCGTAATTGCATAATCTATCCCAAGAGCGTGAGGGTGAACTGATTTGAGTCCGTAACCAATGTATGACGCCATGGCCAAATCAACTGTAAATACCAGCATTAATAAAGAAAGCAATCTGTTCGAATACTTATTGACCTTTTTTGTAGCTAAAACGAGCGATAGAATAACGCCGTGTATAGCTGCAAGAAAAAAGATGGTGTTAATTAGCATTCGAAAAATATATCCTATATTTCAAATCAATAATAGGCTATTATATAGTTTATCAATACTCAAAGTAGTGTTAGATTTTGAGCAACTCGACTAAATCATACTTGCGATTTCTTTAACATTTTCTACAATGGTGTAGCAAATCCATATGATTGCAAGGGAAATAAAAACTCCCTGGAACATATGCATGAACTCCATTCCATGTGCTCCACTAGGATATCTAAGCCCAATTTGACGAATATGAGTTCGAACTTTCTTAAAAGTAAAAAAGTAAACAGAGGCTAAACTACCAAAGCTTAGAAGAATTAAAATCTGATATACTTGATTGGAAATATCTACCTCAAAATAGTTAGACAATAAAAAACCCAAACCTTTCCCAAGTAAATGGATACATGGAACGATTAATAATACACCAGCACCAGCAAGTATTTTCTGGGAGGCAGATAAATTTCTAAACATCAATACCAACCTATCCAACTCTGTATTTCAACTCTTCAATAGTGGCTAATATTTCATTTCTGTCCATCTCTCTATATCGCTCTGGTAACAATTCTTTGGAAGTACACTCTATAACCGCATTTAAAGTTTGAAGCTCCACTTCCTCTGGGTAAGTTGGTGGGATAAAATCAGCGAGAGCTAAATCCAAAACTTCTGGGCTTACTACATCTTCGCCCAAAGCTGCCGCTCTAAATTTCGCACGAGTCAAGGCTGCTTCCATATCTGCTCCAGAGAAAGTAACAATACCTTTTTCAATCAATTTAGGAACGTATTCCTCAGTTAACTTCAATCCCGTTTTCTTTTTCATTGCCTCAAAAAGTTCCACACGCTCTTCTTTTGTATGAGGAGGAAACAAAGCCAAATGTTCTTCTGCTCTACCCTGTCGCTTTAAATCGATAGGCATTAAATCTGGACGTGCGGTCATTAAAAACCACATAATTCTTCCTCGATGGCTCGTATCACTCATAAATGTAGCAATCTGAGAAAATACTCGACTCGAAACACCGCTATCACCGCCAGCGTTTCTATCTCCAAGGTAAGCATCGGCTTCATCAATCATCACTGCTACAGGCGCCATAGCTTTAAGCAGAGAAAGGATTTTTTCTAAATTCCCTTCAGTAACACCTTGCCACTGACTTCGGAAATTTTTCAATTTCACCATAGGGATACCAACTTCACTAGCAAAACAGGTAACCAAAAAGGTTTTCCCGGTTCCAACAGGCCCACAAACTAAATACCCCATTGGCATTACATCTTGGCGACCTTCTTTAAGAGCTTTTACCGCTTGACGAAGATGTTTTTTAACATGAGAATGTCCTGCAACATTATCTAGAGAATACTGAGTTTCAACAAATTCCAGCAAGCCATAAGCTTCAGCTTCTATAAGTTCTTTCTTGTTCTCTCCAAGGCTTTCAAAGGTAATTAATTCTTTATTTTCTCGAGCGTTTGAAAGCACACTTCGGATATTCACGTAATTCAGGCCAGCTGTTTGCTGAGCAATTATATCTGGTGTTACGGCAGACAGTGTTCCAAAATCGTCATTTTTAGTTTCATATTTTATAAACTCAAGACGATCGCTTTCTCCTGGAATATTAATCTTAATTTCTGTGGTGTAAGGATTCTGAATAAGTGTTTTGTTTAGGTCAGATAAATTCTCAGTTATCATCACCGTGGTAAAATCTGACGCTAAAAACATGGGGTCGTGTGCCCATCTAGAAAGATACACAAGAGATGTTCTATCTTCATTCCCAGTGGAACCAGCATCACTCATCGGCACTATCGTCTCTGCATAGTCCATTATTAATGCAATACTCTTCTTTTGCTCTAAACGGAGGCGGAAGTATTGCTCTAACAGAGACATCACTCTAACGGGATCTTTAGGCATTTTCTGAGCATAATCAGTGCCAATTAAACTATCTCTCCCCGCAATTGCCTGATTGAAATCTTGTTGAGATTCTTTGTCTCTAAAGTAAATACCTGAAGAACGATCGTAAAAAACTACGAAGTCTCTAGATCCAAAGAACTCATCAGAAAGAAATGACTTAAGTCTCGAGAACTCCGTTCCTTCATCTGTTTTAAGAGGCACTAAATCATGGACATTACCATGAAGCAAAAAGGTATTAATAGTACGGCTTAGATATTTTCTCGCAAATTCTTGAGACCAACGTGGATAAAGATCAAACATAGTTCCGTTTTTCGATGTTATAGTGTATCAAAGTGAGGCTAAAATTAAATTACAGCAAGTAATATCTACTCGATTATAATTAGTTTTATAGTTTCGATGCGACTTTGAGTAGCTTTACTAATAATAAACTTATACCCATCAATCAGCACTTCTTCATTCACTTTTGGAATACGCCCTAAATTATTTATGATGTAGCCCGCTACGGTATCGTACTCAGAAGGTTCCAAAGGAATTTCTATTTCTGAAAAATGTTGAACAAGTTCAGAAATTTCAACATTACCGCTTATTATAAAATTATTTGGCGAAATTCGTTTCATAATTTCATCTTCTACATCATGCTCGTCTTGGATATCGCCAACTACTTCTTCCAATAAATCCTCAATAGTTACCATACCAGCAGTTCCGCCATATTCATCTAAAACTATAGCTACAGACATGTTCGATTTACGAAACTCTGTCATCAGAGCTTTAGATTTTTTACTAGATGGAACTAGCTTTATCGGACGAATAATCTCGTGGAGAGATTTAGGGTTCTTAAAAAAGTCGTGCGCAAACACCACTCCAATAACATCATCGATACTATCCCTAAACACAGGTAGCTTTGAATGACCCGACTCAACAAGTACTTTTAGCACCTCTGAAACAGGTGTTGATTTATCCACCGCTTCGATATCAATCCTAGGAATCATTGAATCTCTAACTCTCTTGTTTGAGAGTTCTAAAACATTATGCAAAATCTCTGAATCATCCTCGTCAATTTCGTCACTTCCCCCACCTTCACGTAGTTCTTTAAAAATAAGCTCTACATCTCTTCTACGATAAAATTGTTCGGCTTTTTCTGCATCTGGAACTAGCCATTTTATAAGCGTATTTGATGAACTATTAGCAATTACAATAAGTGGCTTTAGTACATAATAAAATAATCTTAGAGGGAGCGCTATAATATTAACCATCAAATCAGCTTGAGCCCTAAATATAGCTTTTGGTAGAATCTCGCCAAATAGCATAATAACAAACGAGGCTATAATGGTTTGAATGCTAAGAACTTGAAATGCAGAAGGAATAACTCCAAACCAAGCATTAAAATAGTTAGAAACGGGGTCCGCTAAGAAAATAGCCATTAATGTAGCGTAAACTACATTAACAATGTTATTACCAACTAAGGTAGTAGTTAGAAAAGTCTCTGGATTCTTTGAGAAAAAGCCAATTGAGCCTGATATAAGGTTATTTTTTCTAGATGCTACTTCAAGCTTAAGCTTATTAGCAGTAACGAAAGCGATTTCTGCTCCTGAGAAAAAACCACTTAATAGTATGGTAAACGCTATGAGAAGCCACTCTAAACTCATTTGAGCTCCTCATTATACAATATGCGACCTGCCGGTGGAGGTTCGTCGTTCATTAATAAAATATTAGTTCCTATTTGCCAGAAAAAACGGGTTTTCTTTTTTCAAGAAATGCGTTTGTTCCTTCTTTAAAATCAGCAGTGTTGTACAAATTTCCAAATAGATTTGCCTCCGACTCATACCCTGAGTTTTTGCCTGCTTTATTAATAGCTAAGATAGCATTTTTTATTGCAATTGGACCATGCTTCATTATGCTTTTCATCATATTTTTTGCAGCGTCAATTGCAGTGTCTTCAGCTATGGAATTAATTAAGCCGATATCCCTAGCTTCTGATGCATTAACAAATCGTCCCGAAAGCACTAATTCTAATGATTTTGCCTGCCCAACTAACTTAGGTAATCTTTGTGTGCCACCGTAACCAGGAATTAATCCTAAACTCACTTCTGGCAAGCCTATAAGCGCATTTTTAGAAGCAATCCTAATATGACATGCCATTGCAAGTTCACAGCCACCACCCAATGCATAGCCATTTATAGCCGCTATAATAGGCTTGATTGAATCTTCTAACCTTTGAAAAACACGTTGTCCACGTAAAGATAGCGAAACCGCTTCAGCATCCTCGAGCGTATTAAGCTCTTTTACATCTGCACCTGCAACAAAAGCTTTGTCACCAGCCCCTGTAATAATTACGCCTTTAACATGATCGTTTTCTTGAATGGATGTTATTGCTAAATCTAACTCTTCAAACACTTGGTTGTTAAGCGCATTCATTTTATTAGGGCGATTGATAGTTAGCAGACAAACACCAGAATCATCGATTTCTAAAAGTAGTGTTTCGTAAGATTCGCTCATACTTCCTATTCTTTAACTTTAGTTTGAGAATCTTTAGTTATTTCAACGTCATCACTAGAAATTTCATTTAAAATAGAGTCGAAATCAAGTTCTGTTTCCCACTCAGTAGTGTAACCTGGTAAAATATCTTGATCCAAATCCTCAATAAGCTGTGACGTTTCATCTACTTCGGTAAGAAGATTATCCAGTTGGAATCCAATTTCCTCAGGGTTACTCATCGTCATAGATTGTTCGTAAATATACCGTACGGCATCTTCTATAGTTTCTAAGTGCGTTTCGCAAACCAAATACTTCTCTTTGGCTATTTTGAACTTTTGTAAACGCTTTTGCATGATTGCAACACGTCTCGCTTTTGTTCTCTTTAGCTTTTCAGACTCTATAGTTTTAATCTCTTCAATTTGTCGTACTACCTCTTCCTTCAAGTTATTCTCTAACGAAGTATTAAGATAAATTTCATATCGCTTTATGAGATCTAGTAGAGTTAGATAGTTTCCCAACAGCTCTTCTATCTTCTTCCCAATATTATCGAGCAAACCTTGCGAGCTGTATGGAAGTTTTTCAAAATTCTCTTGTACTAACTTAGCCAAGTGCTTTAGCACTAGAAAACGTTTTTGGCTTGCTGAGTCTAATGACTGAAAAAGATCTTTTTCGTTATTAGAAGCATGGCGCTCTTTAATTTTCTTTAGCTCTGTTTTCTTTCTAAAGCGCGGCAATTTAGGCACAATACCTAAATACATTAACTCTAGCCCAAAAACAGTGGTAAGCATAACGCTTGATGCATCCCCGAAACCACTAAGAAGGAACGCTGATAGTGTAGCGAGTAATAATCCTCCTAAATTAATGGGGTTCATAAATGCTTCACGCGTATAATTGATATTTAGTTCGTCTGCTGACATTAACTGCTTTCTTTATCGTTAGCTGATGAAGGATTTTTCTGTTGTTTCTGCCCGATGGTTTTTTCTGTCTTTATTTCTTCTGCATGTTTTTCAATTTCAGAATAAAGCATTCCCATTTCGGCTTTTACTTGCTGCAAGGTTTCTTTGGCTTTCTGCTTTTTCAAAACCTCATCAAGTTCATCATTCTTAATTTCTTGCTGAAGAGTTGAATCGTCATCACTTAAGCTATCCATAGCTACATCCAATCGAGCCTCAACATGTGTTACCTTGTCACGAACTTTCCCCAAAAACTCATCCATCGTTTCAAGTAAATTGTTTGGGTCCATATTATTTATGGCTTGTGCAATTTTACCTTTCTGTTCGGCAGTTTTTAATCGCGCTTTAGCTTCTTTAATACGACGGTAATGTTCCTTGTATTCTTCTTTTAAGCGTTCACGCTCTTGTTCGTTTTGAGTGCTCATAGTGTAATCCTATCAGCTTTTCTCTCTGTTACCAAGAGTTTTTGATTTATTCGTTTCTTCCTGAATAGGTTCTTCGTTCATATTAATCGAACCAGAAGAATCACCCATTTCCATTTTGAATTGTTCTACTAACTCATGCGCTCTAATTTTCTCAGCGTTAGCTTCAATTTCCATCGTTTGAGTGTCAATACTGTCTAAAGCAATTTCCATACGAGCTTCATTTTTAGCAGATTCTTCGTTGATACGAGAAATCATTTCATCATGAGTCTGATCAATTCCACCCACTTCAAATTGCTCTAAAGTATCCGCAATTTTTGATTGCCATTCAGCGCGTTCGCTAGCCCGGAGAGCTTCTTTAGCTTCCTGAATCTTACGATCTTTTTCTCGCATAAACACTTTTTTCACCTTAAGCGCTTTTTCGTAAGCACGTTCTGCGAAAGCAAGCTGGTCATTGGTGTGTATGATTGTTTCTTTGGCCTTCTCAAGTTGCAAAGCATAACCTTCAGCAATATCATCACGATTTGCCTGAATGGCCGACTTTATCTTTGATGTAAGTTCAGCAATCTGCTTTTCGTTACGTTTCGCTTCTTTCTGCAACATCAACAAATTTGCCTTAACCGTGGCAATATTTTCATTCATTTGCGGAATTTGATCATTCAAATCTCGGATGTTTTGTTCCAAAATCAGTTTTGGATCTTCCATTGAACTGATTAATCCCCCAAACATCGACTTTATTGCGCGTATAAATCTTTTAAACATATTATTTTCCTTTTTTAATGCCCTAATGTGTACAAAAACAAATTAACTAATTCTCAGCTTAGCTCAACAGTTAAAGCTCAAATACCCTTGTGCCCTTACTATCTACAATGTGAGTAACCAGAAATTCCTTTACAGGTTTTGTTTCTGAAATTGAAACTGCTCCGAGTAAAAGTTCTGTAGCAACTTCAATCATGGTGGGCTTGTTCGTGAAAGCGACCATAATTGTTTCACCTTTTGTAACTTTATCTCCTACTTTCTTTTGTAGAACAACTCCAGCTTGGGCATCAACCGCTTCTTCTTTGGTTTTTCGCCCAGCCCCGAGTTCAACAGATGCTGTTCCAATCTCAAAAGCATTTAACCCAGAAATATATCCTGAGGCTTCAGCCTTAATTTCAAATTGATGCTTAGCTATTGGGTATGTTTCTGGATTCTTAATTATTTCAATATCACCACCTTGCTCTTCTACAATATCCAACCACTTCTGAAAAGCCTCACCATTTTCAACTTGCTGGTGGCTAATTTTAATTCCTTCTTCAACAGTAGCAGCCTTACCACCTAAATAAATCATCGTGCCAGAAAGCAGATGCGAAAGAAGCATTATGTCCTCTGGGCCCTCGCCTTTTAGAGCGTCAATACTTTCTTCTATCTCAAGCCAATTTCCAATTTTATAGCCTAAAGGTTGTTGCATATTTGTTAGGTATGCAATGGTTTCCTTTCCAAATTGTTCTCCAATTCCTACCAAAGCGGTTGCAAGTTTTGTAGCATCTTCTGCTGTTTTCATAAAAGCACCCGCACCGTATTTCACATCTAGAACTAATGCATCAATTCCTTCAGCAAGTTTTTTGCTCATTATACTACCAGCAATAAGCGGGATCGATTCTACCGTCCCTGTAACATCTCTTAGTGCATATAATCTTTTATCAGCAGGAGCGATTTCTTCAGTTTGCCCTACTAGAACTAGATTCTGACGTTCAAGAATTTCTATATATCGAGCTAGGTCAACGTCTACTGTAAATCCAGTAATAGATTCTAGCTTATCCAAAGTTCCACCAGTGTGGCCTAAACCTCGTCCTGAAATCATTGGAACGGGTACGCCTGCACTCGCCACAATTGGCGCAAGAATTAGTGACAGCTTATCACCTACGCCACCAGTAGAGTGTTTATCTACCTTCTTACCTGGGATATGAGAAAGATCCACCACAATACCTGAGTGAAGCATCGACTCGGTTAACGCCGCCGATTCCTCATCATTTAAACCATTTAGAAAGGTTGCCATTAAAAAAGCACTGATTTGATAATCAGGAATTTCATCGGCTGTATAAGCGTCGATTAAATAACGGATTTCTTCTCTGGTAAGAACTTTACCGTCACGTTTCTTACGAATTAGGGAAACAATACTATAATTTTTAATCATCCTATAAGTATAGTTGAAAAAACCATTATTTTCTTCCTCTAATTGGAGAATCTTCTTGAAAATTATTGCTGATCAAAACATTTACAAATTACGCTCATTTCTATCTGAAAATATAGAACTTAATAAGTTTAATCCTAACAACGGAATACCCAATTTAGATGAATTTGATGCGTTATTCGTTCGCACTGTTACCGCACTAAATTCAAACTCTGTTCCATTAATACCGAGCACATTAAAGCTATTAGGAACTGCATCATCAGGAAGAGACCACATTGAAGCCTCGTATTTTGAACAACATGGCGTTGATGTTATTGATGCCAACGGATGCAATGCAAAAGCAGTTTCAGAGTACGTAATGACTTCCCTTTTACTTTGGGGGATCGAGAATTCTACCTCATTACAAGCACTCAAATATGGTGTTATAGGAGTAGGAGCGGTTGGACAAGAAGTCCAAAAACAATTTGATGCTTTTGGATTGTCCTATATTAGTTATGACCCTCCAAGAGCAAACAGAGATTCCACTTTTTCATCAGACTCTTTAGAAGCGTTGTTAGCCTGTGACGTTCTGACCTTCCATATTCCTCTCACAAAAGATGATGATCACAGCACTTTTCATTGGCTAGATGAATCCAAACTAAATTCCCATTCCTACAAGCTTATAATTAACACAGCGAGAGGTGGCGTAATTGATGAACAGGCTTTATTACAAGCGTTGGAACAAGGAAGAGTTCAAGATTTAGTAATTGATGTGTGGGAGAATGAGCCTAACTTTAATTCCAAACTTGCACAACAAGCTTTCATTTCAACACCGCATATAGCTGGATATTCTGAACAAGCTAAATTAAAAGCGACTCAACTTCTTGTTGACAAATTTGGAGAAAAATTTGGCCTTCAAATGAAACACCCTATCGATTTGTTTGAGCCAAAGAATTTAGAAATTGCAGATTTGGAGTATCCGTTCCGAGAGTTACTGCTTCGATTAAACCCACTTAAAGAGTATGATGTGGCGTTGCGAGATTTAATTTCTCGCCCCGACAAAGAATTGCTTTTTAAAAAACTAAGAGTTGATCGCCCCTATAGATATGAATATCCATATTTGAGAATTAGCGAGACTTTTTTAGACAAATTTAAAGAATTGAAGTTATTGGGCATCCAAAAAATAGAATGAACTTAGTTGCTTAATACAATCAGATTCTAAATAAATCTCTCGCATTTCTATCTGTTATTTCTTCAATTTCTTGAAAACTCAATTCAAATATTTCCGCCAATCTCTCAGCTGTATATTTCATAAAAGAGGGTTCATTCCGCTTACCTCGCTTTGGTGTTGGAGAAAGGTATGGGGCATCTGTTTCAAGCACCATTTTTGATAGAGGAAGTTGGGCAACGGTTTTGTCAACACCTCCATTTTTAAATGTGACTACGCCACCTATTCCTAAATAAAAACCCAAATCAATAGCCCGCTTTCCCTGCTCTACAGTTCCATTGAAGCAATGCCAAACTCCCGTCAAGGTTCCATCTTGTGCTTCATCCATCATCTCTAGTAAGTCGTCAGTACTTTCGCGGTTATGTAACACTATGGGCATTTGTACTGCCTTGGCTACATTAAAGTGTGCGTGTAAACTCTCTTTTTGCTCTTTGACACGATCTTTACTCCAATAATAATCTAAGCCTGTTTCACCAACTCCAATTATTTCATCTTTG
>TARA_R110002050_G_scaffold167954_3_pt1 | contig 15709 bp, 17 predicted proteins | sample TARA_R110002050 | Tara Oceans TARA_R110002050 (sample SAMEA4396988) | marine metagenome | biome: Polar Biome; feature: [DCM] deep chlorophyll maximum layer (ENVO:01000326); material: water (ENVO:00002006), including particulate matter (ENVO:01000060) such as... | depth 25 m
AGTCAATACTGACGGTGCTTTGCGATAGTTTTAGGCTAAATCAGCTCTTTCCAATAAAAAGTCAACTTGTCAACTTAAAACTTGAAATTAGGTACCCCATTCAAAATCTCAGGTACCCCACTTTCCGAATTGCATGCCAATTGTTTAACATAAAAACCAATTGGTTATGAATCAAAGAAATTTATCGGTCCTGTTCTTGTTAAAAAAAGAAAAAACCAACAAGCAAGGAACCTGCCCCATTTATTGTAGAATCACTTACTTGAAAAGAAGGAAACAATTCTCAACTGGAGAGTTTATTGCCCCATTCGAATGGAATGCTAAGAAGCAGCTAGCCAGTTCAAGAACCGTTGCAAATCAACAAATCAATCTGCAGTTAGAGATTATTACAGTAAATATTAAGAAGGCATACCTATAATTGTAGCTAGTGGATGATACATTTGGAGTTGAGAAAACCCTTGCAAAGTACCAAGGCAAAACGGAAAAGAAGAATGAGTATGTAATATCCTATTTTGATAAGTTTTTACCTAAGCAATCAAAGCTAGTAGGAAAAGATATCAAATTGTCTACTTGGAAGAAGTCAGAATACGTTTGTACTGACGTGGCAGCATTTATTAAGTCGAAGTATAAGAAAAATGATTACTCTTTAAACAAGTTAGATCAATCATTTTTAGATGATTTTGAATACTATCTTAAAACTGTCAAGAATCAGAAACAGATTACGATAAACAAGGCTATACAACGATTCAGGAAGCCTATTAAGGTAGCTCTAGCGGAAGGTTATTTGGAGAAGACCCATTTATACAACACAAACCAGGAAGAGTATTAAAAGAGATTATTTTCCTTTCTACCGAAGAATTGGTAAAGTTGGAAAATCATTGTTTCGCTCAACCTAGGCTACAATTAGTGAAGGACCTTTTTATCTTTTGCTGTTATACGGGATTAGCATATCATGAAATGGCAAACCTAAGAAGGGAACATATCATAAAGGGCTTTGATGGTAAATCAATAGAGATTATAACGGGTCTTGGATATGGAGATTGTGGAGATGATTTTACTGTTGGCGAGGAGTACATTGTTTATGCCTATGACGTGCGTTGGTCCGAAAAGAATGATGGTTATTATGAAACTAGTATATGTTAATCGAATGGCTTGATAGTTGAGAATGAGGCTTCCTTTGAAATCTTAGAATTACTGAGGTCTGGAAAGACTATAGATGAAATTAAAAGAATGGATTTTAATAATTAAAAAAACAAAAAAGAACTATATTTTAAGGATTTTGTTTTTTATAATTATCACGAAAATTAGACGGTGTTGTTTTTGTTCTCATTTTAAAAACCTTCGAAAAATAGGCATAATCCTCATACCCTAAGCTATCGGAAATTTCCGCTAACGAATCTTCTGAGTGTACCAAAAGACGCTTTGCCTCTAAGATAGTCCGCCCATTAATTATTTCAGATAGTGTCTTGCCTATGGTATTGGTGGTAATTCTGTTCAAATGTTTCGATGAGATATTAAGCTCTTTGGCATAAAATGCAACGGATTTCTTTTTTCTGTAATACTTTTGAATTAACTCTTCAAACTTTCTTAAGTAACTCAAATAAACTGTTGAACCTATAACTCTATATGATTCAAAGCTGGTATAGAGACGGGTCAAATCGATATATATAAGATTAATAAGACTAGACAACTTTTGCTCCTTATACATTGCATCTTTATAATATTCATCATTTATTTCCTTAAAAAGCCCTTTGATCGATTTAAAATCATCACATTTCAACTGAAGGTTTGGTGGGTTTTCATCTGAATAGTAAAAAGGGAATTGGGTTAACTTGGCATTTGAAAATCCGAACTCAAAAAAATCCCTAGTATGAAAAAAGATGAATCCTTCGGGGTCACTATCAAATCTCCATAGATGTGTTTGACCAGGTTTTAAAAAAAAGACACAGCCAGGTTGAATATCAAAATTGTTAAAATCGATTTCATGTATCCCGGTGCCTTTGGTGAAGAATACACATAGAAAAAAATCATGTCTATGGGCACTATGTACTATTTCTTTATTTTTCGTTAAATGGTCGCTCAATTCATTACTATATACATCATTAGAATGTATTACTCTATCGAACTGCTCAATATTCAAGATGGGTATCAAAAGTAAAATTTTTATTATAATGTCCTAAAAGTACAATTATTGGGGAATATCCTGTAAACATGTAAATACTTTACAATCCTACCTTTGCTTTTTATCATGAACATGGTAGTGAGAATATTTTATGCATGAGTTGACTTAAAAAAGTAGCTATGGAATTTCTGAAAGGCACAAAGGTTTACGGTATTTTTTCGGGCACTTGTCCTGTTTGTCAAAATGAAAGTATGTACATGGAAAGTAACACATATAAACTTCGCAGTACTTTGAAAATGAAAGAAAGATGTAGTGATTGTAACACCAAATATAAAATTGAACCTTCATTTTTCTACGGGGCAATGTATGTAAGTTATCCTGTTGGACTGGCTTTCGCCACAGCGGCGTTTGTATTGGGATATCTTGTATTTGATTTGGGTTTGATAACAACATATTGCATTATAGTCGCTGTAATGGTTATGGCGCTACCTATTATTCTAAGAATTTCTAGAAATATCTGGATTAACATTTTCTTGTCTTATGAAAAGCGGGAAAAAAAGACCGGATAATCTTACTTCAAACTATACCCACTCTGCTTTAAAACCTTTTTTTAGATTTACAATAACTTTCAAACTATACTAAATTTATTATGAAACATTTTATTATTTTACTGACCTTTTTACTTGTTGCAATTTCCGTACAGGCTCAAAATCTTGGAGAAGCTTTCGAGGAAAAAACCCTTCACAGTACCATTTTAAAAATGGATCGCCAATATTCCATCTATTTACCTGCCGGTTATAATTCTTCTGATAGAAGCTACCCTGTACTTTATTTACTGCACCCTGCCGGACCTCGTAACACAATTCCGGACCAAAGATCTTGGTTCTATTACGGTGGTTTAAAAAAATATTTGGATAGTTCCATTGCAAATGGAGATATGGAACCTATGATAGTGGTGACCCCAGATGCGAATTACGGGTCAAAAAGAATTAGTTATTTCAATGATCCTGAAGGCGATTTTAGCTTTGAGGATTTCTTTTTCAAGGAATTGATACCACATATCGAAGAAAATTACCGTTGCCGTACCGAGAAAGATAGTAGGGCCATTGCTGGAGCTTCATTAGGAGGAGCCGCCGTTTTACAATATGCTCTGCATCAACCGGATAAATTCTCGGTAGTATGTGCATTAAGTGGGGCAGTGAGAAAATATGATAAGCAATATTTAAAAGGAAAGTTTCCAAATGTCAGCGAAAAAGTATTGATCGATTGGTATAAACCTTATGATGTGTACTCATATTTTGAAAACTTGTCCACAGAAAAAGTGAATGAGGCAAAATGGTATATAAGTTGTGGGGACGATGATTATTTGTCGCCTAACAACGTTATGTTACACACTTTACTAAAAAATAAGGGTGTAGAGCACGAATTCAGAATACAGAACGGAGCACATGACTGGTCGTATTGGCGAAATGTAATGCCTGAGTTCATGACATTTATTTCAGATTCTTTTCGAAAATAGTTTAGCTAAGCTGCAAGTTCGTCAATGATTAGAAATATTAAGAGCCTGATTAAGTTTCCATAAATTGTTTTTCTCTGCCTCTTTTTGCGCATTATTTCGTTAGAATTTCATCAAGTAGCCCAGCTATTATTTTCAATTTTGCCTCGTTCTGCATCAAAATAGGCTATACAAAAATTCAATCATACAAATTTAAACAGGCTCTAAATTCAAATTCTATAGGAAGATCTTATATCAGAAAATAATTATTTTTTACCACTATTATTAGTTTTGATGACGTTACTCACATTAAGTCAATCAAAAGATGAAGAGGAAATAAGAAGGCTGGAAAAATATTGGTCGGAATAGCTGGACATAGTCAATTCAACTTCATTGTTAAAAATTTGGTCTCCAAATAATGTCGTAACATTACCAATGGAAAAAATGTACCTGCAAAAGAAATTATTGTACTGATCAATAGTGGACATCGATTTCCCGTAGTGGAACGAATTATTGAAACTATCACGCTAAACGAAAACATTTCCATAGTTGTGGGAAGGAAGTTGCAGCAACCTGCAAATCTGCCCATTGATAAAAAGGATTGGATACCTAAGAAATTTACAAATGTTTGGCTATTGGCTGCAAAACAATCTTCAACGTTTGATGCGGGATAAATAAAAGTATTACTATTCAAAACTTTTTTGTAAGGTTACAGTTCAAAACAATAATATCAAATTCAGGGGTATTTAGATTAAAGTAGATTGTGTTATATTAATTCATTTTTAGTTAATTCCAAATCTCTATTTCTATTGGAAAATAATACAGGATATGTGAGAAATAGATGATCAATATTTTAATTTTATTTAATGGTCTTAGCTAATCGAAGGTTAATGAGACCCTCTGGAAAGACGGGTCGATTCCCAAAAAACGTTCGTTTTTCGAGACCATCCTTGCCCATGAATTTGTTATCCTAGAAAGTTCTTTTGGGCAACAAAAGGCTGTCGATAATGTCTTTTGCCCGTTGCTTGATACAAAGCATTCGCCAATGCAGCAAAAATTGGTGGGAAGGTAGGTTCGCCCAATCCTGTTGGGTCGATGTTGTTTTCAACAAAATGAACGTCGATTTCCTTCGGTGCCTCGCTCATTCGAATCATACGGTAACTATCGAAATTTGTCTTTTCAGGTGCACCTGCTTTAAAAGTCAGTTCTCCGAAAAGGGCGTTGCCGATTCCGTCTACGATGCCACCTTCGGCCATGTTTTTTGCGCCATCAGGGTTGACCACAATGCCACAATCCAAAACACAAGTAACTTTTTGAACTACAGGTCTGTCACCTTCTAGGGTCACATCCAACACTTGGGCGGCATAGGAGTTATGGCAGAAATACGCTGCTACGCCACGGTGTGCATTGTCAGCTGAAGCATCCCAATTCGACTTTTCCTTTAGCAATTGCAGTACGCCGGCATAGCGCGTAGCATCATAATCGTTCTTTTCTCCAACTGGGTTGTTTTTTGCGCGTTCCAAAAGTTCCAATCGAAAATCGATGGGGTCTTTGCCTAGGGTTTCGGCTAACTCATCTAAAAACGACTGTTCGGCACTAGCCATAAAATTTGAGCGTGGCGCCCTAAAAGAGCCAATCGTAATGTTGGTGTTTATCGTCCAACTTTCGGCTAGGTAGTTGTCCACCGCACCGGCAGGAAAACGGTCCTCATACAAGGGACTTTCAGGAATTCCCCCTGCGTTTATATGAATCGCAGTTAGGTTGTTTTTGGAATCCAAAGCAGCTTTATAGGTGACTTGATAGCTTGGGCGATAGATACCGCCGGTCATATCATCCTCACGGGTATAAACCAACTTCACCGGAGCCTTCATCTTTTGGGAAATCAACGCAGCTTCCACAGACCAATTCGCATACGACCGTCGGCCATATCCGCCGCCGAGTCGCGTCATTTCAATATCAATTTGTTCTACAGGAATGCCCAAACGCTTGGCCAAAGTCTGTTCCGTCAGTTCCGCTTTTTGCAATGGGCCGGACAGTTGCGCACTGTCCTCTTTTACATCAGCGAAAAAGTTCATAGGTTCCATACAATTATGGGCCAAAAATGGTGCGGAATAGGTGCGTTCAATCACCTTTGCCGCGTTTCGAAATGCTGCTTCCGGATTACCATCTCTACGAGCCACTTTTGCCTTTGCAGAAGCCATTTCAGTCATTTTTTTTCGATGGATTTCGGTACTTTCCAGGCCCGCAGGAATGGTCAGGGTTTGCTGTGGTCCACTATACGGCTGTCTTTCTTCGGAATAGGTTTCAAAAGTTTCCCATTCAACAGTCAAGGTCTTTTTGGCCTGCATGACTTCCCAAGTAGAATTTCCCACTAGCGCTACTACTTCAAGAAAGGCGCAGGTGTCAAAATGCTGTCGTGTAAAATTATCGTTCAATACTTTGATGGGAAAAACATCTTGAATGCCGGGCATTGCTTTGGCCGTAGTCGCATCCATAGACTTAAACTGCAATCCAAAAGCAGGAGGATGTACAATCATCGCGGTCAACATACCTTCTTTGTAGGTATCGATTCCGAACAAGGGTTTTCCAGTAACGATTTTTTGTCCGTCTACATTTTTCTGTGAGGTCCCGATGATATTGAAATCACTGATTTCCTTCAACACCACTTCTTCGGGAACAGGAATTCCTGAGGCAGCCGAAGCCATTTCACCATAAGAGGCAGAATTGTTGCTTGACCCATGTTGTAACCTACCCGCGGCGGTAGTGATTTCAGCAACTGGAACTTCCCAAGCTTGGGCAGCGGCTTCTTTAAGCATCTGTCGTGCAGATGCCCCCGCCATTCGAAGACTTTCCCAACCTTGTCGAATCGCCTGACTGCCACCGATAAATTGACGTCGATATAGTTCCGTATTCAATGGGGCTTGTTCGACGATAACATCTTTCCAATCGATATCCAATTCATCCGCTACGATCATCGGCATGGACGTTTTTACACCTTGTCCCCCTTCAGGATTGGGAGACATGATGGTAACCAATCCGTTGTCTCCAATTTTTAAATAGCCGTTGAGCTCAAACCATTCTTTGGGCAAAGTGGATACTTCTTCGGGAGTCATTTTACACGATGCCAACCAATTAAAACTTAGCAGGAGTCCACCACCCGCCAAAGCCGATGTTTTGATAAATGAGCGTCTTCCGATTTTGGTTTTTGCTGCTGCCATGGAATAGATGCTGTTTTGAAGTTTAACCAACCACTTGCTTTTCCTTTACAAAGGGCTGCTCATAGTGTCGTTGTCCTGTAGCTTTATATAATGCATTGGCAACCGCCCCAAAAATGGGAGGGAATGGCGGTTCGCCCATACCCGTAGGTTCAATTTCGTTTTGCACAAAATGCACATCGATTTCTTTAGGCGCTTCACTGGAACGAATCATGCGGTAGGTATGAAAGTTGTTCTTTGTAGGCACGCCTTCCTCAAAAGTCAGTTCACCAAAAAGGGCGTTTCCTATACCATCTGTAATCGCTCCCTCCGCCATGTTTTTGGCAGCATCGGGGTTGACCACAATACCACAATCAATGGCACAACATACTTTTTCTACCACGGGCTTCCCGTCTTCCATAGTGACATCTAAAATATGGGCAGCATAGGAGTTGTGACAGAAATAGGCCGAAACCCCTCTGTTGACACTCGAATCGTTTTCTGTCCAGCCTGATTTCTCCCGAACCAGTTCAAGAACTCCCGCGTAGCGGTCAGCATCATAATCGTTCTGTTCCCCTACAGGATTATCCTTGGCACGTTTGAGCAAGTCCAACCGAAATTGAATCGGGTCGTTGCCTAGGGTCTCCGCAATCTCATCCAAAAACGCTTGTTCGGCACCCGCCATAAAATTTGAGCGTGGCGCCCGGAATGCCCCTATAGTGATATTCGAATCGATCGACCACTCTTCGGCCATATAATTGTCCAAGGCCCCTGCCGGAAAACGATTCGCAAACAAAGGACTCTCAGGTATTCCGCCCGCCTTTACATGCAATGCCGTCAACTTATTATCGGCATCAAAAGCGGCACGATAGGTCGCTTGATAGGTAGGACGGTAAATGCCGTTGGTCATATCGTCCTCACGAGTATAGACCAATTTTATGGGCGCATTCACTTTTTGTGAAATTAATGCCGCCTCCAACACATAGTGTCCATAGGCTTTACGGCCAAATCCACCTCCCATTCGGGGAATGTCCATCTCAATATTTTCTTCGGGAATTCCCAGGCTACTGCTAATCGCGGGTACCACCGAGGAAGGAATTTGCATGGGTCCTGCAAGCTTCACCTTGTCTCCCTGTACATGGGCAAAAGCGTTCAAGGGTTCCATGGTATTGTGCGCTAAAAAGGGCGCGGAATAGCTTCGTTTCAAGACTTTTGCAGCCTCCTTGAATGCTTTTTCTGGATTACCGTCTTTACGTGTTATTTTACCCGGTTTTGCAGCTAGCTTGGCCATTTGTGCTTTGTGGCTCGTCGTAGATTCCAATTCTGCCGGGATATATACGGTTTGTTCGCCTCTGAATCCCTTTACGATTTCTGTAGATGCTTCAATGGGCTTCCAGTCAATTTTTAATTGCTTCTTGGCTTGTAGGACCTCCCAAGTAGAGTTACCCACGATGGCCACCAACTCGGGAAAAGCATTGGTATCAAAACCAGCTTTTTGAAAGTCTTCTTTATAACTTTTAATCGTTACCACATCTTTGATGCCCGGCATGGCTTTCGCGGCCTCTCCATCTACCGAATCTAAAGTCATACCAAAGGCCGGAGGATGTACAATCATGGCAATCAACATGCCTTCTTTATGGTAGTCCATTCCGAACATGGGCTTGCCCGTCACAATGTCTTTTGCATCTACATTTTTGCGGGACGTACCAATGATTTTAAAATCCTTGACCTCCTTCAAATTCACTTCTTCGGGGACTTCCAATGTTGCCGCCAATGCTGCCATTTCACCATAACCCACTGATTTTTCGGAAGCCGTATGCTGCAATACACCGGACTCCGTAGTAATTTCTTCTAGAGGCACGTTCCAAGTTTGTGCCGCTGCTTCTCGAAGCATATGCCTGGCCGTTGCCCCAGCTGTTCGCAGGGATTCCCATCGTCTGCGAATTCCTTGGCTACCACCTGTAAATTGGAATCCAAATTTTTCTTTGTGATAAGGAGCTTGGTCAACCAGAACGCTTTGCCAATCCACATCCAACTCCTCTGCCACCAGCATGGGCATAGAAGTTCTGATGTTCTGACCGAATTCAGGGTTGGGGGTATACACCGTTACCAAACCGTTATCACCAATCTTTAAGTAACTATTGATTTCAAACCACTCCTTTGGCATTTGCATAACCTCTGCGACCGTCTTGTCTTTACAAGAGGCCAACAGATTAAAGCCAAGTATCATTCCACCACTGGCAAGACTCGTGTTCTTGATAAAGGCACGTCTTCCGAATTTTGTTTTTATAGCTGTCATTGGATTTCTCTTTTTTGGATGGATTAAACCACGGATTTCGAAGCCATTTTCACAGCTTTTTTGATTCGTGTATACGTACCACATCGGCAGATGTTACCATCCATGGCCGATTCGATTTCAGCATCGGAAGGATTGGGATTCTTCTTCAACAAAGCCGAAGCCGTCATAATCTGACCCGCTTGGCAGTAGCCACATTGGGGAACATCGACTTCCAACCAAGCCTGTTGCACAGGATGGTCACCGTTTTCTGAGAGTCCCTCAATAGTCGTGATTTCTTGGTCGCCCACGGCGGAAACAGTAAGCTGGCAAGAGCGTACGGCAGTATCGCCTAGATGTACCGTGCACGCCCCACATTGGGCAATGCCACAGCCATATTTTGTTCCGACCAATTTGATATGATCACGTAGTACCCAAAGTATTGGTGTTGATGGGTCGACGTCAACTTCTTTTGTTTCTCCGTTGATGTTTAAGGTATATGTTGCCATGATGAAAAATGTTTCTTTGAAGTTACAAATTAATGCTCAATTTTATGTTCATCCCTGACCTTGCTGAAGGTCAAGTCCAACAATTTCCAATCCTCCACTTCTTTTTTATAGAATTCGGTTACGGTAAATTCATTGGAAACATCATTGCCCCGAACGTGTGCGACTAGGGTGATTCTGTTCCAAAGAACAGCGGTGTCATCTCCAAAAATCTCTACAGCGACATCATGCACATCGGCATTCTTGTACCAAATGCTTCCACTTTCGATGATTTCGAGTTCTCGGGCTTTTTTCCAAGAGCCGCTCATATGAACAAATTTGGACTTATCATGAAATAGGGTGGCTAGTTTATCCAAGTTCTTATCGGCCATCCATTGCCATTTCTGCATGGAAAGTGCTGTGATTTCTTCTTCCGTTGTTACCTCTTGGGCAAATGATGGTGAACAAATTACAATTAAAAAGAGTCCGATTAATAAATTTCCCATAGTGTGCTGTTTTAAAATTGTAATCGATATGTTCAAAAGTACAATCCATTGAAAACAAATGACTTACCTATATTACGGATATTCATACCACTATTACGGATTTTTAATATGTAGTTGGATTATCGGGAAATCAATAGCTTATCTTTAACTTAAATTCATTTGGATAATGGAAAATGCGTATCGTATCGATTCCGTAAGTGATTACCTCAAATTACGAGATAAGGAAGTATTACACCCTTTGGTAGGTTTGGTCGATTTTAAAACAGTGGATGAAAAAGCAAAAACCGTTCATGACCATGACGCACTACATTTTAATTGCTACGCGATTTTCTTGAAGGATGCCAAAGGATGTAAATTAAAATATGGAGGTAAGGATTATGACTATGACGAAGGCACCTTGGTTTTTGTTGGTCCGAACCAAAAAGTGGAATTGACCAAAAACGAACCCAATTATGTCCCGAAAGGATATGCGCTTCTATTTCACCCTGATGTTTTGGCCAACACGGATTTGGGACGTAAAATTCATACCTACAATTATTTCGCCTATTCCGTAAAAGAGGCATTGCACATTTCGGCAAAAGAGCGTAAAGTGATTTTGAGTCTGTTGGAGAAAATCCAGTTTGAGTTGGAGCAGACGATAGACAAGCACAGTAAGAAATTAATCGTAGCCAATATTGAACTCTTTTTGGATTACTGTATGCGTTTCTATGACCGACAATTTCTTACGAGGGATTCTGCACACCAAAGTTCCCTAGAAAAGTTCGATGCTTTATTGAACGATTATTTTACCTCAGAAAAACCACAAAAAGAGGGTTTGCCTTCTGTGAGCTACTTTGCCGACCAGTTGCATTTGTCCTCCAATTATTTTGGGGACTTAATCAAAAAAGAAACTGGAAAGTCGGCCCAAGAAGTCATTCAAAACAAGCTCATCGCCGTGGCGAAAGAACGCGTTTTCGACCCCAACAAATCGGTGAGTGAAATTGCCTATGAATTAGGTTTTAAGTATCCACAACATTTTAGTCGTTTGTTTAAAAGACAGGTTGGGCATTCACCAAGTGAGTTTCGTATGTTGAATTAAATTTTACCTATACGCTTATATTAGTTGGGTATCTACTTCGCTTCTTTAGGCCCATTAAACGGCCGTTTTATAGGATACTTTGCCTAGTCTGGACGACTTATGAGTAATGTGTCTCATTCGCCGTGTCTTTTATTAGTCTCGTTAAATATGTTTTTACGAGACTTATTAATTAGTGGAGTATATGATTTATTTGAAGATTTTTAGAGAACATTCAGCTCCTCTTGATACATAAGAGGTTAAACGCTCTTCAATTTAGCAAAGCTCCGCAATTTTCTTAAGGCCTTTGTTATAATTCTTTAATGCCCATTGCGCATCTTTGTATTGAAGTTCTAGCGAATCTCTCTTTAGAATTGGAAGAATAAAGTCTTTCCGTTTCTTTTTGTTGATATAGAATTTTAAAATCTCCTGCATTTGTTCAGTGACTTTGATATCGTACATTTTGGATGTCTTCTTAGGCTGGAATTTGATTCTGCCGTCCACAATATTTTCCTTTCGCAGAAACGCCATATCAATAAAGGACTATCCTTTGAAAAAGTTGGACCAATCCTTTTTAAATGATTTTGAATACTACCTTAAAACGGTCAAGAATCAAAGACAGGTAACAATCAACAAGTCGATACAAAGGTTCAGGAAACCTATTAAGATAGCCGTAGCCGAAGGATATCTTGTAAGTGACCCATTTGTAATGCATAAGCCCGGTCGGGTCAGGAAAGAAGTGATATTCCTTTCAGCCGATGAATTAAAGTTGCTCGAAGATCACCATTTCACAGCCTAGATTTTAATTGGTCAAGGACCTATTTATTTTCTGCTGTTATACAGGGTTGGCATATCATGAAATGTCCAACCTAAGAAAGGAGCATATCATAAAGGGTTTTGATGGCAATGAATGGATCAGTATGAAAAGGGAAAAGACTGACAAACTAATTTCGGTGCCATTGCCTCCTAAGGCTAAAATGATTCTGGGTAAATATCGGGATGTTGGGGACTATGCTCTTCCTAGATTCAGTAACCAAAAAATCAATTCTTACCTAAAGGAAATTGCCGGGATAGTAGGGATTAACAAATCTATTAGTCATCACATGGCTAGAAAGACATTTGCTTCCACTGTGCTGCTTTATAATGACGTTCCTATGGAGATAGTGAGTGAATTGTTGGGTCATTCAAGCATGAAGATTACCCAAGAGTATTATGGGAAGATTGTTCAGAAGAGAGAGAGTGAGGAGATGAGTAGGGCCACAAGTATTTTCAGCCAATGATGTTCCCATCAAATAAGTAAAGGTTTCTGAATACTACGGAAAGTAAGAAGCTATATTGATTTTTGCCATAACAGCCGAATTGGTCCGTTAATCTTCTATTTTTTCAAACATAGCGGTAACTCTTACCGTTTTGATAGTAGAGCTCATTTTACAAGGTACCAGGGAAAAAGGGTTTTCTATTTTATCTGTTATTGGATCCAGGTCCCATTTTTTGAACTGATATCCTTCCTTTGGAGTGGCAAAGAATTCGACTACCTGAGTGGGCATTAATCCATCTAGTCCTTCTGAGTAAACGAATTCTGATTTACTGACATTTCCAGTCCCTTCAGGAGATACTTCAATGATAAAACTGATATTTCGACCGCATGTAGGGTCGAGTGAAAAATCAAATGGATCATCACTGCTGCAACTGTTGAAGAATAATAAAACCACTAATGCAAAGCCCATATATGTGAATAACCTCTTGACCATGTTTAATCTTTTGATCAATAAAGGTGTTCAGTAATCTGATCTAAAACAATGACTAGCATCATTAATACTCATTAAAACCCCATTTAACAATGACGTTCCTATGGAGATAGTTAGTGAATTGTTGGGTCACTCCAGTATGAAAATAACTCAAGAGTATTATGGTAAGGTTGTTCAGAAGAGAGTTAGTGCTGAAATGGAGAGGATTTCAAGAAAACTTGGGTAACGGTAAATAGTATGAGTAGTGGCAGATTGCGTGGCACTTCCCTGTCTAACCGCTACGCCTTTTGAGCGGACTACAAATCTTGATATTTGTTACATTGCCTGCCATTACTTATACAAAATGTTACTTAACGTTTTACTTATTCCGGGGCATTTTGCCATTTATTCCATATCGGACTTAAGTCCACACCAGAGGCCTTAGACATTATAGACTCAATCTCATTGTATTTAAATGCTCTTTGATTGTCTTTTGACCAATTAAGCAATCCAAGAATAGCATCCTTAAAGGACTTTTTTCCATTGGTTTCTTTTTGAATGAAGTCATTTAAATCATAAGCCATTAAAGCTCCTCTGGAAAAAAGGTTTTTCCCTATTCTAAAATCTGAGGCATATTGGGTTGAGCCCAGAAGAGATAATTCTTTTAAGTTTTTGTTTTTAATATAATCCGGAGCATTGTCTATGTTGGATTTCCACCAATTTAATCTTCCCTCGTCGCTGAGGATTTGCTGGAAAGAAACATACCATATAAATCCTTCATTTAGCCAGATTGTTTCGATTAGAGGGGCCACTTGCCATGCAAATGGTCGGTACCCTTCTCCCCAAGACCTTAATGGAACCCATGAATGTGCTATATGATGTGTGATACTCCCAATTTCTCTATTGGTATCATATTCCTGGGAAATATCACGGTGTGCCGTCATACTGTTTAAATGCTCCATATTGAAGCCGTAGTCATGTCTTGCTGATATAGGGTTCAGAAACTCGTAAACTAAGGTATAATGAGGCATTGGAATGTATCCAAAATAATCAGCAAGTTTTTCCAGCGATAGTAAGCCTTTGTTCATTATATCTTCCAAATCAACAGTTGTCTCGGCAAAGGATGCCACAAATAAAGGAATTGGTGCTTCTTCAACACGGATTACCTGAACAGCCTTACCTAATAGATACTGGGCATCAACCAGTTCGGCATAGTTTTCAACCTCATAGCTATCCGTTCCGTATTGTCTTTTGGTATCAGGTCTTAACGTACTGAAAATAGGCCATGAAGAGTCGGTATTGATCATTAAATTGATGGCCTTTGTTTCCATTCCCTCAATAAATCCAAATACTGAATAGCCGAACAGTCCCATATAGTCTTTTCTGGCTTTGGAACTCGTGGAGGCATCCAATAAATCAATTTCCATTTTTTGTATGTCGATCGTATAACTCACCTTATTCAGAAGGTCATTACCTTCTCCAAACGAAAAGAAGCTTCCGTCCCCAATTATTCCTGGTAACCGCTCACCTACATCTGTATAACCGACAACATCATCCACAAAGGCTATATAGTTGGTTAGAATATAGGTTCCCGGGGCACTTCTTGGAATCACTAAATGGGCATCACTGGACAATAACCCATCAAATGTGATTTGAATAGTAACCTTATTTAAATCTGCTTGCGTGTCAAGCAAATAGCTAACCTTTTGCTGTGCCTTTAGATTTGAGATAGATATGATAAAAGAAAATAGAAAGATAATTCTTCTCATGTTGATCTTGTTATGTAACGTGTTTGTATAAGATTAGCCGCGTTTTTAAGCACCTAATTTAGCAAATACAAACAGAATAGAAAATCAGCAAGGATTTTCGTAAGTATGCATGCACTAGCAATTAATTTTATATGGTGTTAGCGGTAGTTTTTATCTCTTAAATCTATTAATTACTTTCTTAATAAATTCCGAAATAATATTGATGTCCTTTTTTATTGAATCTTTTTCAAATTGGCTGACGTTATTCCTTTTCGTTTTAGCCCAGTTTAATTTCAAAGTAGCTATGTCTGAATTAATCGAATCTTTCTCGAATTGACTTACTTTACTTTTAAACTCATTTATGAGCTGTGATACTTGAATATTAATTTTTTCGGATTGAGGCTGTTCATTCCAAGTATTTTTTATGTCTTGCCAAATATTTTTCTGTTCACTATTCCACATAATATTATATTTTATTCGTTATACAATCCAATAGGATTTTTTTAATTCTTTTCATTTTTACTGCAATATGATTTTCTGTTAATCCGGTTATTTCAGCAATTTCTTTATACTTCAATTCTTCTAAATAAAGGATAATGATTGATTTATTTTCATTGTTTAATTTTGAGATACACGAAGTCAAAGCGTTATACTTTTCTTGCTGATTATTCTTAATAGGAATTTCGACAGGAATGAATTGAATGGATTCTAATTGAAGTGTCTTGTCATAAGTTATCTCTGATTTTTGTTTTGAGCGAAGACAGACATTTAGTGTAATTCTGTAAATCCAAGTGTCAATACTCGAATTGCCTTTAAAAGTTGAAAGAGATTTCCAAATTGCAAAAATTACTTCTTGGAAAAGGTCTTGAGGTTCTAAAGGGGAAACTGCGTAGATTTTACAAATTCTATAAATTTTCTCTTTATTATTCTCAAGTACCTGTTCAAATGTTTCTGTCATTGGTTTTTTATCTTTCATTATTACTCTCTACTTATTTAGTGACAAGAGTTTTTGAAATATGACAGATTTTTCAATTTATTTACGGATTTTCTTAAATTACTGGCAACGTGATTGTATAAGATTAGTGGCGTGTTTAAGCACCTAATTT
>TARA_R110002050_G_scaffold300678_1_pt1 | contig 15709 bp, 13 predicted proteins | sample TARA_R110002050 | Tara Oceans TARA_R110002050 (sample SAMEA4396988) | marine metagenome | biome: Polar Biome; feature: [DCM] deep chlorophyll maximum layer (ENVO:01000326); material: water (ENVO:00002006), including particulate matter (ENVO:01000060) such as... | depth 25 m
TTTTCCGAATAGACACAAAACGAACAATGAATTATACACGTTGTTATATAGATACTGCATTCAATTATCCTTAATTTCTTTAAAACTCTTTATAATCAATGCTTTACAGGTTTTTGCTAAAGTAAAGTAATGCAACGAAATGCGCTAAAATGCTTGTTTTGTTGTACCTATTGTTGTACCTTCGTATTAGGTTGCGCCGCTTTGCATCCCTTTAAAACCAATACTTTATGTCTTCAATAAAACTAATTTTAAGAAATAACAAGATAGATAAAGCAGGAGAAGCACCTCTTTATTTAAGAGTTATCAAAGACCGTAAAACTAAATTCATTTCATTAAGCTTAAAATTAAAGCCAAATGAATGGGATGAAGATAAGCAAAAAGTAAAGAAGAATCACAGTAATTCTACAAGACTAAACGCTTACATATCTCAAAAGGTTGCAGATGCAAAAGGCGAAATAGCAGACCTTGAAAGAAGAAACCAGTCTACAACCGCAAGAAAACTAAAAGAGGCCATTAAGGGTAAACCCTTAACGAACTTTTTTGACTACTCTGATAACCTTTGTGAAAAACGAAAAGACACTTTAGCATATTCAACGTATAAGAATTACAAAACCTATTTAAAGAAATTTGAAAAGTTTGTAGGGCATCGTGAATTAATGTTTGAAGATATTACAGTTACAACCTTAAAAGATTTTGCATCCTATTGCAGTTCTAAATTAGGCAACAATAATACAACCATAAATTTCTCTTTAAAGATTATGAAGATAATGTTTAAGGAAGCACAAAAAGAAGATTTAATACCTTTGGATTTATTTCCCTTTAGCAAGTTCACAGTAAAAAAAGAAAAGAGTACAAAGCGCTATTTATCTGCTGAACAGTTTCAGGACTTTATGGATTTAGAGGTTTCAAATAAAGACAAAGCACAGATTATAAAAGATATGTTTATATTTTCAGTCTTTGCAGGTGGTTTAAGATTTGGGGATATGCTAGAACTAAAATGGAAAAATTACGATAAAAAAAACGGTAGAATAACAAAGATTATCAGAAAAACAAACAGACAGCATAGTGTTAGAGTAGGTCAAAAAGCAGTTGAGATATTAGAGAGGTATCAACAAAAAGAACAGCATCAAGAAGAAATAATTTTCCCTTTTGCAAATATTGATAAAACCTATTTTACAGATAAAGAGCATAGAAATTTAATAACCGGTAGAGCAATAGCATTAAGCAATATGTATTTAAGAAAAATGGGTACACGTTTAGAACTACCTTTCAATTTAAGTTTTCATATAAGTAGACATACATTTGCAACCAGGGCATTAAATAATGGTATGCGAATAGAACACGTTTCTAAATTGATGGACCATTCAGATATTGGCATTACACAAGTGTATGCAAAAATTATTAGTAGTGAGTTAGATAATGCAGTAGATAAATATATCAATTAATATGGGTACGTTTTCAGATATAGAAATTAAAATACTAGACTGTTTAACAGAGGTTGTAGATGGTGAATTAGAATCAATTGGTTATGAGAATAGTGAAAAAGATAGAATGATTTATTCTACTTGCATTAATGATGATGAAAAAGATGTGTTAACTAAAAAAGAAATCAAAAAACTTCAAAAGAAAATATCAAAGTGCAATCCAAATATAGCAGGCTATATTTCAGCATTTCTAAATAAGTATGAACTAGAACAACACGAAGGAGATTTTTATAGTTACAGAGAGCATATAACTAGGAATTTTTTAAGTAACTTTTATGAGGGTATTGAGGAACTTGCAGAGGAATATGCAACAACGGAAAAAGTAGATGCAGAAGATGAAACGTATTTTGAAGTAGTATTAAATGACGAACTATATAATTTTGATAAAGATGAAATAGATAATTTTATTAAATATATGGGGTACGCACAAAGGCTATCAACTTTCAAAAGTATTTTAGAATCTGTAGAAGAAGAAAAAGTAAAAAAAGAAATTAGAAAAGAACCAGATCAATCAACAATGATAAACAACCAATTTCAATACGACGACTTCAAAGAATTATTATTAGTGGAAGAATTAGAAAAGCGTGTAGCAATTGAAGCAGTAGAGTATAAAACAAAAATTGATGAACTTTGGCAAACCTATACTTTTGACCCAACATATTTTGATACGTATATCTCTGGAGACTTATATAATGTATTTTTAAGCGCTTTATATGAAAAAATAAAACCTTTAAATGACTTTGAAATTAATAAATACCTAACACTATCAGTAAATCAATTCAAGACGCATACGCCAACCAAAAGAGCTGAAACGTTTAAAAGAATTTACCAAGCCACATATTGGCATCCAAATCAAATGGAATACAAAGAAAATGAACACGATGATAAATATGCGATGCACGTTTGGAAGCATTATACAAATCATTTTCACTTATTTAAGGAAGCTACAGAGAACGTACTACAGGACTTTAAAAAAGGCTTAATTGGAAATGGCAGAAAACAAGGAGTAATTGAAAAGCCAAAGATTAAAGCAAAATCAAAACATCAATCATTTTCCTACATTAATAATATAACTGGTCAAACACAGTTAACTGATTTAATGAATGCCTTAAAACGTAAAAACCTTATTAAAGACTCTACTGATTTAAAAGATTTTAGAAAAGCATTTAGTGGTGAAACTATTGAAAAACCTATTGTATGGACAGGTAATATTAGCGAACTTTCATATTTCATCAAGCAACTGCATAATGTATTAAAACTTGTTAAGAACTTAAAACAACAACAATGGGCAGTTACCATAAACTGTTTTATTCAAGAAAATGGAGAGCGATATAACCGCACAAAATTAAGAACTCAAAAAGTTCCTGCTACTTCAAAAAACATCGATATTGCACTAAATACACTAAAATAACACTCTACACTTAAAGTGCAGTTTTAAATTATTTTATTCAAAAACTACAGTTAATCTCTTTTAGGTTAGCTGTTTTTTTATGGCACTCTACACTCTATACCTTACTCTAAACCCTTGTTTCTAAAGTGTTTTTTACCTCTCTTTCTGACAACCTTTGTTTTCATAATCATAAAATTTTTATCAAATGGAAGCAATTATTTTAAGCGCACAACAGTACAAAGAATTAGTAAATCGTTTAGATGTTCTAAACAGAAGATTAGAAGAAAAACAGAAGTCACCAGACGACACGTTTTTAGACAATCAAGAATTTCTACAGCTAATGAATATTAGCAAAAGAACAGCTCAAACTTGGAGAGATGAAGGTAAAGTATCATTTTCTCAAATAGGTTCAAAAATCTATTATAGAATGAGTGATGTACAGAAACTTTTAGACAAGAACTACAAACAAGCTTTTTCAAGTAAAAAACGCAATTACTAATCCGTAAATCTTAAAGTTATGCAAGCTGTCGTATCTGTCTTTAAAGACTTCGTAAACAAGGTTGAGGATAAGCCTTTAGAAAAAATCCTAAACGATATTAAATTAGGTACTTATAAAACTAAAATAAGCGATATAAGAAACTTATTGTCTAATGATAACAAACAGGAATCAGACCAACTTAAAAAGCAATTAATTGCTTTTACAGTATCAGGCACTTTCAATAATGGTAGAAGTATTGATAAGATAAATACCTATAGTAAATATGTGATTTTAGATATAGATAAATTAGAAGAATCACATTTACAATTAGTAAAAAACACTACTCGTTTAGCACCTTATACGTATGCATCATTTGTTAGTCCTAGTGGTAAAGGCTTAAAGATTATTGTAAAAGTAAACACAACAAAAGAGCATCATAAAGAAGCCTACAAACAAGTTGTAGGCTATTACGAACAAGCCTTAAATATTGATATTGATACCTCTGGAAGTGATATTTGTCGTTTGTGTTTTGTGTCTTATGATGAAGATTGTTTTATCAATGCTAATGCAGATACTTTTGAAGTAATCATAAAACCAAAAGAACTAACACCACCAATAAAACGAAGCGATCAGGTAACTAATGATATTGAAGTCTACATATCCGAAATAGAACAAACAGCAACCGATATTACAGGGAATTATGAAACGTGGAGAAATTTAGGTTTTGCCATTTCAGAAGAATATGGAGAAGCAGGGAGAGAATACTATCATAGAATTAGTAGATTTTACATTAAATACAATTACAAAGAATGCGATAAACAATTTACTAATTGTTTAAAAGCAAAAGGTACAGGCGTAAATATTTCTACATTTTACTATATGGCACATCAAAATAATATTAAGCCATACAAAGAACCTGTTGAAAAAGAAGTACTAGCAATTAAAGACGCGTTATTAAAAGAGGGGTATTCAGATAGTCCAACGTTCTCAACTTCCTTAATTCCTCAACTTCCGCAGTTCCTTCAACACGTAGTTAAATATGCTAAAACAGACCAAGAAAAAGATATAATGATATTAGGTGCAATTACAGCAATAAGTGCTTGTTTGCCTAAAATATACGGTATCTATGATGGCGATAAAGTATATTCTAATTTATATTTATTTATAACAGCGGCAGCAGCTTCAGGAAAAGGAAAACTAAAATTTTGTAAACGATTGGTATATAAAATTCACAAAACAATGCGTGAAGAAGCAAAACTAATGGAAGCAGAATATGATGCAGAATTAGCACAATACAATAAGAACAAAGCGAAAGATGAAAGCCTAAAAAAACCACCAAAACCACCAATTAGAATGTTGTTTATTCCTGCAAATAATAGCTCAACTGGTATGTTTCAATTATTACACGATAGTAAAGGTAGAGGACTAATTTTTGAAACCGAAGCAGATACATTGGCTAAAAACTTTAAAACAGATTATGGAGATTATTCTGATGGTTTTAGAAATGCCTTTCATCACGAAACAATAAAATATTTTCGTAGAACGGATAGAGAGTATGTAGAAATAGAAGAGCCTTGTTTGTCTTGTGCTTTAACAGGTACACCAAAACAAGTTTTGGCATTAATGCCAAATGCTGAAAACGGTTTGTTTAGTCGCTTTATGTTTTATCAAATGCCTACAAGTACAAATTGGAAAAATGTATTTGCTATTGATACTAAAAAAGGCTTAAATGATTTTTTTGATAATTTAGGTAATCAATTTTATGAGTTATACAAACAATTAATTACAAATACAGAAATACAGTTTTCATATACCGAAGAACAACAAGAAGTATTTAATCAATTTTTTTCAAAAATTAATTTATACTATCTAAATGTAAATCCATTAGAGTATAATTCATCAATTAAAAGAATGGGTATTATAGCGTTTAGAATTAGTATGATTTTAACCGTTTTACGAATATTAGAAACAGGAGATGTTTCAAATCCTTTGTATTGTTCTGATGAAGATTTTCAAACAACGCTAACAATGGTAAAAGCATTAATTAAACATAGTAGTAAAGTCTATTCTAGTTTGCCAGAAGATAAAACAGCTATTAATTACAAAAACAAAAGAGAGCAATTTATTGAAAGTTTGCCATTACGTTTTACTACACAAGAATACATAAGCTATGCAAGTAAGTTAGGTATTACTCAAAAAACAGCAGAACGCTATATTACTAGTCTTTGTAAAACCAAATTTTTAGCAAGAGAATCTCAAGGTAATTACTACAATCCATCAAAAGAAGAAAGCGAGGAAAATAAGGGAACTGCGGATGTTTAGTATTATTTCCCTCACTTTCCTCATTTCCCTTGCTATTTATCTTTAAAAGATTTATATTTTTATAGTTTCAAAGAAAAAGAAAGCTAACATCATCATATAAAATGCAGAACCTACAAACCGACCTTATAGAACTACTTAAAAACGAAGACAATTTAGTAGTAGATAATCAACTGAATAAAAATAAAATTATTGAAGCAGCTTTAAAAGTCGAGCCATTTCTAATAAGTTTATTACTTAAAAACGATATATTTAAAAAGCACTTTTTCCAAGAAGTAGAAAATGTATTGGTGTTCGATAAAATTAAGTTTCAAAGGTTTGTAAATAATAAGTCTTTTTTACCAGATAGCTATACAGCCTTTAAAAACAAAATAGGTTTAGCAGTTAATGATGATACAACTGATAATTTTATAAAAACTAAAAACGATGTTGTTTTAGTATGGCCTCATAAAGATTGTGTTTTAGAAGGAGGGCAAACTAAAGAAGACCAAAAAAGAAACGAGATATTTTGGAACGAAACTCTTGCGCCTGATAGCGTAGATAGATTATTGGATGCTAAAGCATTTACCAACTTTAAAAAGTATGACAAAGACGGTGAGCATACAATTAGTGCGCTTAAAGGTGATGAAAACCTAATATTAAAAGGTAATAATTTATTAGTGATTTCTTCCTTATTAAAAACGCATAGAGAAAAAATTAAATTAATCTATATTGATCCACCTTATAATACTGGTGGTGATGCAAATATATTTACTTACAATAATACTTTTAATCATTCTACGTGGTTAACTTTTATGAAAAACAGATTAACTATAGCAAAAAATCTGTTGACTAAAGATGGTTTTATTGCAATTGCAATCGACCATTACGAATTAGGCTATCTAATTACTTTAGCAGATGAAATTTTTGGGCAAGATAATAGATTAGGTATAGTTTCAGTTGTTAATAATCCAATGGGACGTAATCAAGCAAAGTATTTTTCTACTATAAATGATTTTATGCTAATATATTGCAAAAATAATGAGTTTGCAGCTTTTAATAATGTAGTGCTAAATGAGGATTTTTTAAAAACATTTGATAAAGAAGATGAGAAAGGGAGGTATAAATTAAAGAACTTTATTCGTGTAGGTGGAGGTGATGCAAATTTAAGAGTTAATAAGGCAAACTTTTGGTATCCAATTTATGTTAGTAAGGATTTATCTCAATTAAGTCTTAATTATAAAGAAGGGTTTTATGAAGTATATCCGATTACTTCAACTGGTCAAGAAAGAACTTGGAAACTATCTAAAAATTCAACAGATAAAAAACTAAATGAATTATTAGCTATACAAGATAAAGGCTCATTAATAATTTACGAAAAATATAGAATTGACAAAGGACAAAAAGTACCTACCATTTGGAGTGATAAAAAATATAATGCCAATCACAATGGTATAAGATTGTTAGAAAAAATAATAGGTAGAAAAGGTTTTAGTTTTCCTAAATCCCTTTACACAGTTATTGATACTCTAAAATTATTGTCAAATAAAGATGATATTATATTAGATTTTCACGCAGGTAGTGGTACTACTGCACACGCTGTTATAGAATTAAATAAAGAAGACGGTGGTAATAGGAAGTTTATGTTAGTTGAGCAGTTGGATGATCATATTGATATTTGTGTTGAAAGAAATCAAAAAGTCATTAATAATGATTCTTTTGTATACGCTGAATTAATGGAGTATAATCAATATTTTATAAATAAAATTCAAGAGTCTAAAACAAAAGAAGTTTTATTATCTGTATGGGAAGAAATACAAGAGAAAGCGTTCATATCATACCAATTCAATAAAGACATTTTAAATAAGAATTTAGAAGCTTTTAAAACTACATCTTTGGCATCAATGCAGCACTATTTAATTGAGGTGTTAGATAAGAATCAACTTTATGTAAACTTTAGCGAAATTGAGGATACAAGTTTTAATATAAGTGAAGAGAATAAAACTTTAAATTATTCATTTTATAACAAAAAGTAATAGTTTATGAGTTTATTTAATCAAGATACTATACAGCGTTTAGATAAACGTATAGCTTCCAAAATAGATGATGGTGATTTATTGGTAGAGTTATCGCCAGTAATTAAAAACAATCTAAAATTTACACCAAGACCTTACCAAGAAGAAGCATTTACAGCACTTAATTATTATTTAAACAACCCGCGTTTAAGAGCAAAACCAACACAAGTGTTGTTTCATATGGCAACAGGTAGTGGTAAAACGTTGGTAATGGCAGGTGCAATGTTAGAGTTGTACAAAATGGGATATCGTAATTTTATATTCTTTGTGAATACAGATACCATTATTCGTAAAACAAAAGAAAATTTTTTAAACCCTATCAGCTCTAAATATCTTTTTAAAGAACAAATTAATCTTAATGGTGTAAACGTAAATATTAGAGAAGTAGAAAGTTTTGAGAGTACCAATGAAAATGATATAAGTATTTATTTTTCTACTATTCAAGGATTGCATACAAGATTAAACACACCAAGAGAAAATAGTATAACTTTCGATGATTTTATAGGTAAAGAAATTGTATTAATTAGTGATGAAGCACATCATATAAATACACTTACCAAAAAGAAATTAAGTAAAGGGGAAAAAGAAAACTTTACAAGTTGGGAATATACTGTACAACGTATTTTATCAAGTAGTCCAGAAAATATTATGATGGAGTTTACAGCTACATTAGAGCTTAATCATCCAAACATTGCTTCAAAATATGCCAATAAATTATTATACGATTATTCATTAGCTAAATTTAGAGAAGATGGCTATTCTAAAGAAGTACAAACAAATCAAGTAGATTATCAACCTATTCAAAGAGCAATTGTTGCAATTTTAATAAGTCAGTTTAAAAAGAAAATATTTGCTTCAAAAGGTATTTTAGCAAAACCAGTAGTAATGTTTAAATCTAAAACAACTACAGAAAGTGCTGAAATGGAAAAAGCATTTATTGATGAAATAAGAAACTTAACAGTTACTAAATTAGAGAACCTTATAAAATTAGACAATGCAATTTTAGATAAAGCAATAGCATATTTTAAAGAATTAAACATATCATCACAAGGTTTAATAGATGAAATAAAAGAAGATTTTTCAGAAGACAAAATAATATCTGTAAACTCTAAAAATGATACAGACGATAAACAAATTGTAATTAACAGTCTTGAAGATAGTAATAATGAATATAGAGCAGTTTTTGCAGTAGATAAATTAAATGAAGGTTGGGATGTTTTAAACTTGTATGATATTGTTAGATTATATGATACAAGGGATGCAACAGGAAATAAACCAGGAAAAACAACAGTAGCAGAAGCACAGTTAATTGGTAGGGGTGCAAGATATTATCCTTTTCAATTAGAAGATAATCAAGAATTAGATAAGCGTAAATATGATAATGATTTAGATAATATAATGCGTCATTGTGAAACCTTACATTATCATTGTTCTCATAATCCACGATATATTACAGAATTAAATAATGCACTTCGTCAAATAGGGATATTTCCTGAAGAAAAAGTAGAAGTAGATTTAATTCTTAAAGATGAATTTAAAGAAACTGCATTATACAGAAGTGGTTTTATATTCTTAAATAAAAAGGTAAAGAACAATCCTAAAACACTATTGGAATATCAAGAACCAACAATAGTAAAAAAGCATACATACGCTTTAAGAACAAACCGTTCAGCTTCAACAACTATTTTAGACAACAAATCTGTTAAACAAAATAAAGTACAAGCTAATTATGTTAATAAGCATTTGTTTTCTGTTTGGGATAATAACCTAATTCAAAAAGGTCTTAACAAGATACCTTTTTATCACTTTAGTAATATTAGACGTTTTTTTCCTAGTGTACAATCTATGAATGATTTTATTGCTAACGAAAAATATTTTGGAGGTATAATAGTAGAAGTGACAGGCTTACAAAAGGACACTAATAACTTATCAGCACAACAAAAATTAGAAATTGTTATAAGTGTAGCAACTAAAATAGCTAATGAAATATCAACTAAATTTGGCGATTATAGAGGTACAAAATCATTCTACAGAGAACCATTAAGAAAGTATTTTAAAAATAAGAAACTATCATTTTCTGTAAATACAAATACAACAGCAGAAACAGGAAAACCAACAATGCGTAATGATATAGATCAAAAGTATTTTGTTGACCTTAATAAAGCAGATTGGTATGCTTATAACGAGAATTTTGGTTCATCCGAAGAAAAGTTTTTAGTGAAGTATTTCCACGATAACATAGATGATTTAAAAGAAAAGTTCAAAGACATATACCTATTAAGAAACGAAAGGTTTTTTAAGCTTTATAGATTTAGTGATGCAAAGGCAACAGAACCAGACTTTGTTTTATATATGACAGATAAAAATTCAGATGAAGAAGTAGTATATCAACTATTCATAGAGCCTAAAGGAGACCACCTACTATACAATGATGAATGGAAAGAACAATTCCTTCAAGAGATAGAAAAAGAAGCTGTTATAGAATTGTACGAAAGTCAACAATACAAGTTAATTGGTATGCCTTTTTATAACAAAGCAAATAGAGAAGAATTGTTTGTGGAAAAATTAAACTCTTTATAGTTTTTGTGTAGTTTGTAATCAAAAAAAAAATAATGGAAGAAGTAAAAGAAGAGAAATTTGGTTCGAGGAATAGTTTGTTAAAACCTATTTTGATTAAAAACAAAATCGCTTTTATTGCAAATATTTGGGTTGTTACTTGTCGTCAATCAATAAACAATAATAAGGATTCACGTTATTTAGTGATTATTGAAGGTGTTTTCAATGATGTTTATGAACATATATTGAAACAAATAAATCCGAATATTTCAGTTATTAATGTATCTTTTGATGAAGGAAGTAAGTCTATTTCTGTCTACAATATAAAAGAAGGTAAAAAAGGGGTGTTATCATATAGTAAATTCAAAAATAGAATTATAGAATTAACTGAATGTAAGTATGTGGATTCGTATGCGTTAGGTAGTAAAGAGTCTACACCTTTAAGTAGGTTTTTTCGTGAAAATATGGGAAAAGGGTTTGCACTTACAGATATAGATTTTTACTTGACAAAAAAAAGGCTGTTTTTAGAAGAAAAAAACTTTGTAAAAAATGATGTCGGCTATATTGGTATAGGTCAATGTATTTCATTTAAAGAAATTATTTCTGACATTTTCCCGGGTATTCCATTATTGATTTTATGCACAAATGAAGTTGATTATTTTATTGGAGATTTTAAAAATGTTGATTGTCGTAATTCTGAAATCATCAGAGGTTGGGGTAAAATGGTTTCTTTTAAAGTTAAAAAAATCACTCAATCAACCTTAATCAATTTATTGCAGGATTAGTTAAATCTTGTAATAAATTAATTGATCTTTATACTCTTTATAATATACCAGTATCCTTGTTTGTAAATTCCCCACAACCCAAAACCCAGTTTTTTCGTACCTCAAAATCCTCTGTCTTTTGTGTTGTTCCGCTCGCCACTGCATAGTTGGTTTTATGTCATAATACTTGTAGCCAACGCTATAATGGCACATTGCTTATTTTATTTAAAAGTATCTATTATATTAAATCGGTACAATAAAAAAGCAAAGAGCCATTGCTAACGCTCAAACAACTATTACGCCAAAAAACCAACCCAAAGCTATGTTACATAATAGAAGTTATAGTAGCAAAAACCTTTTCAAAGGTTGCCTACGGCGTGTTATTATATTTTTGTAGCTATAACTGCTATTATGTAAAATATCCGCTCTTCCAACGCTCACATCCGAACTTTTAACCACATTTTGAACAAGCATTAATAAGTAGAACATTTAAAGGGTTACATTAACTGATAATAATATTCGTTATCTCATTCAACTGCACAAAACCATCGTTAAGTCCAAGTATTCCTTACCTCAAGTCTTTGTTTGTTTCATTTCGCTAAAAAACATTATTTCAGGTCTTTTTGAAATAATTTTTATTTACGTAATTGATTAGAAGGTTGTATTTTAGCCAATGATAAACAGCTATAAAAAAAGAAACGCATCATTGCTGATGCGTCAGGCCTAGGATACTATCCTAGGTGTTGTTTTATAGTGCAAATATACAAGAATAAATTGAAAGTATTTAAAAAAAATGTTAAAAAAGAAAGAGTAATTGTATATATAGATGGTTTTAATTTATACTTCGGTATGACTTCTAAATATAAGAATACTAAATGGTTAGATCTTATTTCTTTAGCCGAGGACGTTTTAAAACCAACCCAAACGTTGGTTGAAGTTCGCTATTATACAGCTATGATTTCAAATAATGTCTCAAAAGTAAAACGTCAAGTTTCTTATATTGATGCTTTGCGTAATTCAGGTGTTTTAATAACATTAGGTCATTACAAAAAGAAACAAAAATCTTGTCGTTCTTGTAGAGCAACTTGGTTCACACACGAAGAAAAAATGACTGATGTTAATATATCAGTCGATTTATTAAAGCACGCTATGGAAGACAGATATGATGCTGCAATGTTAATTTCAGGGGATAGTGATTTAGTTCCACCAATCAAAGCGGTTCATTCATCTTTTCAAAAGAAAAGAGTCTTTGTAGTATTTCCACCAAATAGGGCTAATGAAGATGTTAGACGTGTTGCTAAAGGTTATTTTACTTTAGGCAGGAAAACGCTTTTGGATAATCAATTTGCTGAAACGATTCAACTACCTAATGGTAAAGAGCTAATAAAACCAAACGATTGGTTATAGCTTTTTTAGTTCCACTTTTCCCCACCACCCAAGTCAGCGGTTATAAAAAAATAGGTTTATAATATTTTGTAGTACGCCATAGTACATTACTTTTTATCGTGCCTCAAAAAAGCAATAAGCTATTGTCTAAAAGTCCTGTATAAGTAGCTTGTTTAAATGCTGTTTTATCAAACAACTATTTAAAACGCTACCCATTCAAACGCTTCATCCATCGCTCAAATAAGAACTGTAACCTATTTTTTTAAGTGTTAATTCCCCAGAAAAGTTATATTTAGAGTATGAAAAAAATGATTGAAGATTTATTTGATTTATTCTTTCCTCACGATATAGATGATAACGGTAATAAAATCGAAAATCCTAAAGGTGATGATTCTTATTCTACAAAGGTCTTCACAATTATTATGATTATTATAATAGTAATATTAACAGGTATAGTATTAAAATAAAAAAAGGTAGCAAATATATGTGGCTACCTCTTCCAGCCGCACAAGGCAGTAAAGGTCAAGCCCTACGGGTTTTGAATAAAACTTTTTTCACAAACTTTTTTCTTTTTCATTAAACATTTTAACTCAAAAAACTTTTATCCAAAAACCTTGACAGCCTTACCCACGCCACAATAACTATGGCTATCTTTTTTTCTTTTCAAAAAAAATAATGGTGCGAAGCGTAGCGAAGCAATTTTAAATTGGATAGCTATGTCAACTTTTGAACTAAAAACACACAAAACAGGTCGCACTTACTCGAACCCTCATTTTTTCATTCTAAACAAAGGTCTTAATAGCGGAAAACCACTCGTAAACCCTTGTCCTAATTGTTTTGTAGTCACTACTTCAACCGAAGAAGCAAAAAACACTTTATTTCACTTATCAATGATGTTGCAAATAGGCGGATTTTACGCCTACTATTTAAAAGGTAGTGTTATTCCGTTTATCTCAATAGATGATTGCAGAAATACGCTTAAAAATGGGTTTAATCAAAATAAAAATTCAGGTTTTGAACTTCAAAAGCACATAAATTTAGTTACTGTTATCAGTAATAAAGAAAAAGAACTACAAGATGTCATTGATAAAATGGCAGTCTTAAAGATGGCATATATACGTAATTGTTTCAAAGTAATGCAAGGTAAAGTAACCTAATGCAAAGGCATCAAAAGAGCCTAAAACCGTAACAGAATGGCACAATATTAGTTATATTAGTAATGAAAATAAGGTTTAAAAGCAATATCAAGTCCGTACCAAGTCCGAACGAGTATTAATTTTAAATATTTATAGTTATGGGGAAAATAGCCCAAGGAATTTTAGGGGGTTTATCTGGTAAGGTAGGCAACATTGTTGGAGGTAGTTGGAAAGGTATCGACTACATTAGAATTAAGCCATCTAGCGTGGCTAATCCTCGTACAGAGGGACAAGTGAATCAGCGTAATAAATTTACCATTACATTGGAGTATTTGCAAGCGACCAAAGATTTTATTAAAATCGGTTATAAGTCATTTGCGACGAAGAAAACGGAATTTAATGCAGCAATGTCTTATGTGTTAAATAATGCAGTAGGGGGTACTGCACCCAACTTTACGATTGATTATTCACTAGCTTTATTGAGTAGAGGTTCTTTATCTGGAGTTTTAAATGGTACAACCGATTTAACAACCGCAGGACAAGTAGCATTTGCTTGGAGTGATAACTCGGCAGAAGGCAATGCAAATGTAACAGACAAAGCAATGGTATTAGTTTACAATCCAAGTAAGAAAGAATCAATTTCTATTCTTGATGGTGCTGATAGAACTGTAGGTTCACAAGTAGTTACAATACCAAATACCTATGCAGGGGAAACAGTAGAGCTATTTATGGCATTTGTTTCGGCTGATGGTACACAAGTATCGAATAGTGTGTATTTAGGCTCTGGTACGGCAGCTTAATAACTTTAAGTTTAAATGCATATTGAAAACCGTTTCTATTGATTTAGGAACGGTTTTTTTAATTTTTTTTTTATTATAAACTAAACAATTTAAAATTTTATTTATCTATCTCAAACTCAATAATTTTATTTATGGGTTTGTTTTTTCTAACTTTGCAGCGAATTAATTTAAAATGGAAACTAAAAATTTAAAATCACTAGTTAAGTTTATAATACTTTATTGTCAAAATAAGGGTATGTCCATTAGTCCTTTAAAACTACAAAAGCTTTTATATTACGTACAAGTCTGGAATATAATAAAATTTGACAAGTATACTTTATTTGATGAATTACCTGAAGCTTGGGTAAATGGTCCAGTATATAGATCTGTATATAATACCTTTAAAGATAAATTTTTCAGAAATGATAATTTCAAATATAATTTTGATGAAGTAAAATTATCAGAAGAAATTTCTCAAAAACTTAAAGAATTAAGTTTATCAGAAGATCAACAAAAGTTGTTGTTTGCTGTTTTAGACAGTTACGGGGTTATGTCTGATGAGAAGCTCGTGTTTCTTACTCATAAGGAAAGTCCTTGGAATGAAGCCAGAGAGGGTTTGTCACCAATAGAACGTTCTACAAATACAATAACAGTTGATAGTATTTATAATTATTATACAGCTCGTTTAAAAAAGAAAAATGCTTAATATACTTGATGAAATTCAATATTTTATTGAGGATGAGGAAAGAGATTTAAAGTATCAATTAGGTGATAATTTTTCGATTCCTCTGACAACAACACCATCCATAGCATATGACTATTTGAATATAGATGACGTTCCAGAGTATTCCTTTCATAACCCTGAATTTTTAAAAACTGAAAGTGAGGAATTTCCAAACAAGTCTGATTACAATATATATTTTAATAAGATTAAGGATTTATGTAAACGTAGTTTAGATGATTCTCTTTATAATTTACCATATACCGAACACTTAAAAACAATAAGACCAAACAAGAATCTCTTAAGCGTTGTAAAGAAAATATTTAAAAAAGATTATATACCAGATGAACAATTACCTCAATTCGGTGAGTTTGGTTTGTATACTAATAAAAATAATGATAGAGCGCCAAGGGTATTCTTCTTTATTGGTAATGTAGGTATGATTTACATACTTTTTTACGACCCTTTTCATAAGATTTTCCCTGGTAAGTAATTAGAAATATTATAAGAGGTTATTGTTGTACCTATGTTGTACCTATTTTAATGTTGTTTATTTAAAGTCAATAAACACAATACTTTCAAGAGGTTATTAGTATAACACGTTGTTGTAAGTAGTTATTTTATCAGTTTTGTTTTTACAAT
>TARA_R110002050_G_scaffold97893_2_pt1 | contig 15697 bp, 7 predicted proteins | sample TARA_R110002050 | Tara Oceans TARA_R110002050 (sample SAMEA4396988) | marine metagenome | biome: Polar Biome; feature: [DCM] deep chlorophyll maximum layer (ENVO:01000326); material: water (ENVO:00002006), including particulate matter (ENVO:01000060) such as... | depth 25 m
ATCATCCAATTACACCGGTATACACCTAATTTATATAGTAGTTACATAAATGCAACAAATCATAGCCCTGTCTTCTCCACCCCAACCAAAATAGTATCTTTGCAGGCACTTTTTAATAATTTGTAGAGATGATAAAAATCACTTTGCCGGATGGCACTGTAAGAGAGGAGCAAAGCGGGATTACTGCTTTAGACATCGCTAAATCAATCAGTGAAGGTTTAGCTAGAAACGTATTATCGGCCAAAGTAAATGGCCAAGTTGTGGATGCATTGCGTCCTATAACCACCGATGCTACGCTACAATTATTAACCTGGAACGACAAAGAAGGTAAATCCACTATGTGGCATTCGTCTGCACACCTTATGGCAGAGGCTTTAGAGTTATTGTACCCAGGAATTAAGTTTGGTATTGGTCCCGATATTGAAACCGGTTTTTACTATGATGTAGATTTTGGTGACCATGATTTTTCTCATGAAGATTTCTCAAAAATTGAGAATAAAATGAAAGAATTAGCCAAAAAGAAAGACTTATATGTTCGTAAGGAGGTATCCAAAGCAGAAGCGTTGGCTTATTTCACTAAAAAAGGAGACGAATATAAGCTAGACTTAATCAAAGACTTAGAAGACGGAACTATTACATTTTATGAAGTAGGTGAATTTACGGATTTATGCCGTGGACCGCATTTACCTCATACTGGGTTTATCAAAGCCATTAAGGTTTTAAGTACTTCGGGTGCCTATTGGAGAGGAGACGAATCGCGTAAACAGTTAACACGTATTTATGGCGTTACTTTTCCTAAGGCGAAAGAGCTTTCGGAGTATTTAGAATTTTTAGAAGAAGCAAAAAAACGCGACCATCGTAAGTTAGGTAAGGAATTAGGTTTGTTTACTTTCTCTGAGAAAGTAGGTGCCGGTTTGCCGTTATGGTTGCCCAAAGGAGCAGAATTACGCGAACGTTTGGAACAATTTTTAAAAGTAGCGCAACGTAAATCCGGGTATCAATCGGTAATTACTCCGCATATTGGACAAAAAGAATTGTACGTTACTTCGGGTCACTACGCTAAATATGGCGCAGATTCATTTCAACCTATTACCACTCCACACGAAGGAGAAGAATTTTTGTTGAAACCAATGAACTGTCCGCATCACTGTGAAATTTACAAATCATCGCCACGTTCATACAAAGATTTACCAATTCGTTTTGCTGAATTTGGAACCGTGTATAGATATGAGCAAAGTGGTGAGCTACATGGGTTGACTCGTGTAAGAGGTTTTACGCAAGATGATGCGCATTTATTCTGTATGCCCGACCAATTGAATGACGAATTCAAGAAAGTAATTGATTTGGTATTGTACATTTTCAAAACCTTAGATTTTGAAAATTTCACTGCTCAAATTTCTTTACGTGATCCAGAGGACAAAGAAAAATACATTGGTTCGGATGAAAACTGGGCCAAAGCAGAGGCCGCAATCATAGAAGCGGTAGGCGAAAAAGACATCGAAACAGTGGTAGAATATGGCGAAGCGGCATTTTATGGTCCTAAGCTAGATTTTATGGTGAAAGATGCATTGGGCAGAAGTTGGCAATTAGGAACCATTCAGGTAGATTACAATTTGCCCGAACGTTTTGAATTAGAATATACGGGAGCCGATAACGCGAAACACCGTCCGGTAATGATTCACCGCGCACCGTTTGGGTCTATGGAACGTTTTATCGCTGTATTAACAGAACATTGTGCCGGAAAATTCCCGCTTTGGTTAACTCCAACGCAGGTATCTATTTTACCAATTAGCGAAAAATACAATGACCACGCGCAAAACCTTTTAAATCTGCTAAATAAATACGATATTCGCGCGCTCGTTGACGACCGTAATGAAAAAATTGGTCGGAAAATTAGAGATAATGAATTAGAAAAAATTCCTTATATGCTGATTTTAGGCGAGAAAGAGGTTGCTGACAACACTGTTGCAGTGAGAAAACATGGCGAAGGAGATATGGGTGTAATGCCTGTGGAAGACTTCGCTACATTGATAAAAGAAGAAGTAGCTAGCCAAACGGCTGGTATTTAATAACGAATAAGGAGGGCCGAGCCATAAAAAAACGTAGAAGAGGACCACGGGGTGGTCGAGTAATCAAAGAAGATCCGCACAAGATCAATGGTAAAATCACCGCTAGACAAATCCGTTTGGTAGGTGGTGAAGATGGGGATGCAGGAGTTGTAGCAACTAGAGATGCTTTAAAACAAGCCGAAGACGCAGGTCTTGACTTAGTTGAAATCTCAGCTAAAACCGATCCACCAATTTGTAAAATCTTAGATTACAAGAAATTCTTGTACGATCAAAAGAAAAAGCAAAAAGAAATTAAGGCTAAAACCACAAAGGTTTCTATTAAAGAAATCCGTTTTGGTCCTAATACCGATGATCATGATTACGAGTTTAAGAAAAAACACGCGGTTAAATTTTTAGAGGAAGGATCTAAATTAAAAGCGTACGTATTTTTTAAAGGACGTTCTATTGTATTTAAAGAACAAGGACAAATCTTATTATTAAGATTAGCCCAAGAGTTGGATGAATTCGGAAGCGTAGAACAAATGCCTAAATTAGAGGGTAAACGCATGATTATGTTCATTGCTCCTAAGAAGAAAAAGTAAACAAATACAATACATAAAAAGTATAAACGATGCCAAAAATGAAATCAAAATCTAGTGCCAAAAAGCGTTTTAAGCTTACCGGTTCTGGAAAGATCAAAAGAAAACATGCTTTTAAAAGTCACATTTTGACTAAAAAAGCGACTAAAAGAAAACGTAATTTAACGCAAGACGGGTTTGTTGATAAAGCAGACGTTAAAAGCATCAAATTGCAATTAAACATGGCTTAAACGCCAAGTAGGTTTCCCGACTATTTTCGGGATGTTCACCAGGAGCTGAGCTCAATTAAAGTGATAGAAATATCCGCTTTGTTCCAGAAAACTTAATATTATGCCAAGATCAGTAAATAGTGTTGCCAGTAGAGCAAGACGAAAAAAAGTAATGAAATTGGCCAAAGGGTACTTTGGTCGTAGAAAAAACGTTTGGACCGTAGCTAAGAATGCCGTTGAAAAAGGGATGGCTTATGCATACACCGGACGTAAGCAAAAAAAGAGAAACTTCAGAAGTCTTTGGATTCAAAGAATTAACGCTGGAGCTCGTATGCACGGAATGTCTTATTCTGTATTTATGGGTAAAGTCGCTAAAAATAACATCGCATTAAACCGTAAGGTTTTAGCCGATTTAGCTTTGAACAATCCAGATACTTTCAAGGCAATCGTTGATGCCGTAAAGTAAATTTATAATCGTATTGTATTGTTTGAGCCCTTGACGTAAGTCAAGGGCTTTTTTTATGGTTTTAAAATTAAAATCGCGCACTCCCACCCCAATCCCAAAAACATTCGGAATGAAAACAAACTAATTTAAGCCTCAAAACACGCTAAAAGTTGTACTCAATAAAAATCCTATGCATCGGCACAAATAAGTTTAATGCAAGTTAGCTAAAGCGGATTGAAACCATCCTTTAATACTTGTCCATCCATTTATTTCTACCCTATTTATCCCCGACCATATAACAAGTAAGAACGACCAAATACCCAAAAAAGATTACTTCCCACTTTTCAACCTCTTATATTTCCCAATTAATCCGTATTTAATTTATCACTATAAGTTCAACCCAATACGCTAATTATTAAAACTTTTTCAATGCTTTTAACCATATAGTTAAATATGAATACTAATCCAAACGCCATTTATTTTTGATTTGGTTAAAAGGGTAATTACACTAAATTATCACATACCACGGGTTAAATCAATAAACTGAACACCATGAAAACTACTACAAATTATTTACAAATCTTTGCAATGTTCCTTATGCTATCCCAAGCTTTGCATGCACAAACTGTTTTAATTAATGAAGACTTTACGACAGGTTTGCCCACCGGATGGACTAATGTAGACAACGCAGGTTCTGGTGACATTTGGGCATTTAACGATCCCAAAAGCAGAAATATAGTGGCAGGAAATATTACCGGAAATTATGCCATTTTGGATAGTGATTATTATGGCTCTGGGGCAAATCAAAACGCGGTTCTATCCACCCCATCATTTAATGCAAGTAGCTATGCCACGGTAAGCCTAGAATATGACTATCAATATCGTGATTATTCTGCTACAGAATCCGTAACCTTTGAAGTTTTTAACGGAACAACTTGGACCAGTGTAGCAACTTACGTATTAGGAAATGAAAACTACCCAAACGCAACACATGAAGTACTAGATATAACCGCAGCTGCATTTGGTAGTTCAATAGCACAAGTACGCGTAACTTATATTGGCTCTTACGATTGGTGGTTTGCGTTAGATAATGTAAAAATTACCGGAACCGGAAATGTCTCCATTTCATCAGTGACTAATCCTACCGGACCTGGAGGAGTTGGTTCAACCGATGGAACCTCTAATTTATATATATGGCTAATGGCTGACGATGTGAACGGTAATGCCAATTTTAACGACAACCCTGCCGATAACACCCAACTTTCTACTTGGGTGGATGTAAGCGGAAAAGCAAATAATTATACAAACACCCTATCCAACCGGCCAACCTTCTATGGTTCAGGAACCTTCAACACCGTAAATTTTGATGCATCACTTGCCAGCGCACAGCACCTTACAGGCCCTGCCGGAACATACACCGATGCCAGTGCTTATTTTGTCATGAACTCGGTAAACAGTGGCTTGAGTAGTGCTTTTTTTGATAACGATGATTACTCTTTACGTGCCGAACAATATGCAAATACCGATGTAGTGGGTTATACCCGGTATGGAATTGGCGATTATTCAAGTGGAATTCCAACTCCGTATGGAATTAATTCCATCTATTCTTTTCACAAAGCCGGAGGTTCATCCAACATAGAAATCAACGTAAACAATTCGTCAGCTACCATAAATATGGGGTCCACAACCGCGGGAATACCAACAGACAGAATTGGCGAAAATAGTGCAGGTGCGGATGAAGCAAGTGGCGATTTTCATGAAATTCTCATGTTTACCAGTCAACTATCTGAAGTAGAAAAAATTATTGTAGACAATTACTTAAGCGCAAAATTTGGAAGTATCTCTATTACCCATGATTACTATACCCAAGATAATCCTGCATCCGGAAATTTTGATTACAACGTGGCAGGAATTGGAAGAGCTTCCAACGGCTCAGTAAGCAATAATGCACAAGGAACAGGTATAATAAAAATCAATACCCCTTCCGATTTAAACTTTGACGAATACTTGTTTTGGGGTGAAAATGTATTTAATTCTTCGCATGCATTCAATGCTGCGGCTGATTATATGAATCGACAAACAAGCACATGGCGCGTTTCCAAACGTAATAATATCGGTACCGTTACGCTATCTGTAGCTGCAACTGATTTGGATTTAACTGGCAAACAATCGTGTGCCACTTTACGACTAATCGTTAGCAACACTTCCAATTTCGCTACAAAAACCGCATACGACCTCACCTTAACTAGTGGAATTTATTCTGCTACAAACGTATCTTTTGCAGATGGCGATTATTTCACCTTCGAATATCAAGATGCCATCGTAGTAGACAATGTGATGTTTTACAATGGATCAGGTACATCCAACAAACCAAACACCGCTGATGCATGTTACAAACTCCTTGTAAAAAGCAATGCTAGTGGGGCGTTTAAGCTTTCTGAAAATGCCAATGTGCGTGAAGTAGAAATTGAAACAGGTGGATTACTTACCCTCGCTTCGGGAATTCATTTGAATGTGACAGGTGACATCACTAACAATGGTACATTCACTATTGAAGAAAATGCTTCGCTCATTCAAAATACGACAGGAACAAACTCCAATTCGGGTACTGGGAATTATGTGGTAACCCGTCAAGGAAACAATAGCCCTTACGTGTACAATATTTGGTCCTCACCTATTTCGACTGCTAATTTAACGAGTGTTTTTACCGATGCCAACCCGTGCGATATATGGGTGTTTGACCGTTTATCTCAAGCATGGAGTCATGACTTTAGCACAGGGTTTAGCACCATTTGTAATGGAAATTCGGTAACTTTTGGCGCTTCCGATGTCATTTCTGGTGGCGATGGAGTTATGGATGTAACAGGAGGCTACTTTGTTCCCGGAAGTACTACGACTTCCAAAACATACACCGGAACGATTAATAATGGTGATTATTCCAAAGCAATTTCTACCACTAACTTAGGTAACCCAGGAGGCACCGATTGGGGAGATGATGATTGGAACTTAATAGGAAATCCATATCCATCAGCACTAAGCGCAGCTGCTTTTTGGACAGAAAATGCCATCAATAATCCACGAATAATGGACGCCCTCTATTTTTGGGATGAAGCGGATACTACTGGTGGCTACAATCAAAATTCCGATTATGCTTCTTGGAATTTAACAGGTGGCGTAAACTCTGGAAATTCTATCAAACTTCCTGCTGGAAACATAGCTTCCGGTCAAGGTTTTTGGGTAGTGGCTAAAACCGCTTCTAATGTGGTTTTCAATAATAGCATGAGAGCGGCTTCCAATACTCAGTTTTTCAAACAAAACACCCAACCTAATCAACACAATGCATGGATTAGTTTCACCTCTCCTTCCAGTTATCAAAATAATATCTTGGTGGGATTTAATGAAAACACAACCGATGCAGAAGACATTGGATATGATGCCCATAAATTGGTTGGCAACGCTCACGTTCGGTTTGCTTCTTATATAGGTACCGATGAATATGTAATTCAATCCATTGCTCCGGTAGCGATAAATGATGCCAAAGTGATTAGTCTCGTAGTTACGTCTGATGAAACAGGGATACACACTTTTTCAGGGTACAAAAGAGAAAACCTAGCAGCTAATTTTAAAATATACCTACGCGACAACGTGTTGGGAATAGACTTTGACCTTTCTGAAGGAGACTACCTGGTGAATCTACTTGCCAATGAAACATACACTACTCGATTTGAATTGGTATTTAAAAACGAGATGCAAAATGGAGGCAATGGGCAAGGCACAAAAGACGGAAGTGGAAATACAGATGTTACCGTAACCGGTATCAATGAAAAAATTAAATCTGATTATTCGCTAATCCAAAATGAAAATGAGTTGATTATCAATAATCCAAATGGATTAGAAGGTTCGGTATATCTATATGATATAACAGGCAGACAAATTTGGTCAAAAGCCGAAGTGGCTAATACCACCTCCCAAAGCATTGATTGGTCAGCCTTTAAACCAGGTACCTATTTTATTTCTATTTCAAATGAAAGTCGCTTAATTTTCCGCAAACTGGTAGTTAAATTATAAGCGATTCTAAACCATAAAAAAGGTTTTCCGTATTGGGAAGCCTTTTTTTATGTGGCTATTTCAAGTTCGAAAAGAATAATCGAATTTCAATAACCCTCCCTATTTTTCAGCTTGCCAATTAAGTATACTTATACATGCATAACAAAAAGAGGTTTTACCCTTAGTATGATACATTTAAAGTCGCTATTCCAGCTCCTTGCTTTTGGGGTTTACGAATAATCGTTCATTATTTTTAACTATAGACTCATTGCTTTTGCCTAATTATCAATAATTTACCAACCTGTTTAACTATTTAGGATTCTCGCAATTCAGTGAAACCTTGTTATAATTTTGACCTCAAATTAGGCATGAATTGCACTGATTTTTAATGAAAATTATTCACCACACTAAATTACACACTATGAAAATCGCCACATTTTTCAAATTAATTTTGATGGTATTAATGGTTTCCCCCACTTCCATTTTTGCACAAACCATCATTACCAGCGCAAATTTTTCTACTGGCCTACCTACCGGTTGGACCAATGTGGATAATGCTGGTTCAGGAAACCTTTGGGCATTCAATGACCCAAAAGGCAGAAATATTACAGCCGGTAACTTCTCAGGGAATTACGCCATTTTAGACAGCGATTATTATGGCTCCGGAGCTAGTCAAAACGCGGTGCTAACTACAAACACATTTAACACGAGTAGTTATGCTTCCATTACTCTTGAATTCGATTACCAATACCGAGATTATTCTAATTCAGAATCTACGACTATTCAAGTGTATAATGGCACTTCGTGGACTACCATAGCCACTTATGTAAACGGAGATGAAAATTATTCTGGCGCCTCGCACTTTTCTATGGACATTACCGGAGCTACCTATGGTAGTTCAGCCGCTCAGGTTAGAATTACATATATAGGCTCTTATGATTGGTGGTTTGCGCTAGATAATCTAAAAGTTACCGGAACAGGTGATGTTTCCGCTATTACCGAGACAACCCCTACGGGTCCCGGTGGTGTAGGTTCTGGAAATGGAACTTCTGGTTTACGATTTTGGATAGATGCCAATACCACAAACTATGCAAATGGAGCAAATGTCTCAGCAGTAAGCAATCTTGCAGGTTATGGAAATGATTTTGCAGCTTCAGGTTCTGAAAGACCCAAAATGGTAACTTCCACTCCATCCATTAATAACCAAGCTTCTTTTACCTTTAATGGCAACAACCAACTTAAAAGTAATTATCAGGGAAACTCCAATGAGTCGATGAGCTTCTTTGCGGTTTACCAAGCCACTGCTACAACCGACTTAGATATTATTATTCAACATGGCGGACGAAATACCATGGGTATTAATCAATCCAACAAATTTTCTGATTACGTAGGCGGTTCAAACCATACTAGTACCGTTACGAATAGCCAATCTTGGATGATTCAAGAAAATTCATTTAACAGTTCGGGCACAAGTGAATTGAAATATTATATCAACAATACGAACACCGACAATTTTTCACATAACATTCAATCCAGAACAAGCCCAACATGGGTAGGTGGAAACGGAACAGGTGGAGGAACCATGTTTAACGGTTCTATTGCCGAGGTATTTAAATTTACAGAAGTGCTCAATACAGCACAACAAATCATTATTCACAATTACCTTTCTGCAAAATACAATATCACACTTGCTGCAAACGACTATTATACACAAGACAATTCTGGAGCAGGCAACTTTGACTACCACGTAGCTGGTATTGGAAGAGAAACCGATGGTTCAGTACATAACTCCGCGCAAGGAACTGGAATTATTAAAATTAATACTCCATCAGATTTAAATTTTGATGAATACCTATTTTGGGGTGAAAATGCAGCCAATTCAACGCATGGTTTTACCACTAATTCAACCGATTACATGGACCGTCAAAACAGTACTTGGCGAATTTCAAAACGTAACGATGTTGGAACGGTTACCCTGTCAGTAGCAGCAGCCGATTTAGACTTATCGGGCAAACAAACGTGTGCTACATTACGATTAATCGTGAGTAATTCAGCTTCATTTACAAACAAAACCACGTATGACCTGACTTTGTCTGGTGGGATTTATACTGCAACCAATGTTTCCTTTAACGATGGAGATTATTTCTCATTCGAATACCAAGATGTAATTGCTGTAGACAATGTGCAATTTTATAATGGAGCTGGCGCTAACGGCAAACCCAATACGAGCGATGCTTGTTATAAATTACTAGTAAAAAACAACGCTACAGGAGCTTTAACCTTATCGGAAAACGCTAACGTACGCGAAGTAGAAATTGAAGCAGGAGGAAACATTACCTTAAAAACTGGGATACATTTAAATGTAACCGGAAACATTATAAACAATGGGACATTTGTATTGGAAGAAACCGCTTCGTTAATTCAACAAACAACCGGTTCCAACGCAAACTCTGGTGCTGGACAGTATATCGTTACGCGTGCTGGAAACAATAGCCCATTAGTATATAACATCTGGTCATCTCCAATTACAACAGCAACTCTTACGAACATTTTCTCAGATGCAAACCCATGCGATATTTGGACTTTTGAAAGAACCACACAAGCATGGAGCCATGATTTTGCTGCAGGATTTAGTACTACTTGTAATGGAAATTCTGTGACTTTCTCGGCTTCCGATGTAGTTGCTGGTGGCGATGGTATTATGGATGTTACGGGCGGGTATTTTGTACCCGGCAGTGCTACGGCATCAAAAACATTTACTGGAAATGTGAATAATGGAGATTATTTAAAACCTATTTCCATTACTAGTTTAGGTAATCCAGGTGGCACCGATTGGGGAGATGATGATTGGAACCTTGTAGGTAACCCATACCCTTCTGCTTTAAGTGCTGGCGCTTTTTGGATTGAAAATGCAATTAATAATAACCGTATTACCGATGCGCTTTATTTTTGGGATGCTGCTACCGCATCTGCAGGTTACAATCAATTTACGGATTATGCTTCATGGAACCTATCTGGAGGTGTAAACTCAGGAAACACCGATTCTATTCCTTCTGGAAATATTGGGTCTGGTCAAGGATTTTGGGTGGTAGGAAGTGCCAATACGAATGTGGTGTTTAACAACAGTATGCGTGCCACAAACAACTCTCAATTCTTTAAGCGACAAGCCGAAATTGAAAAACATAATGCATGGATAAGTTTCACCTCTCCTTCTGCGTATAAAAACAACATTCTTGTGGGATTCAACGATTTAACTACCGATAGTGTAGACGTTGGATACGATGCACATAAACTTGTAGGCAATGCACATGTGCGTTTTGCATCCTACATCGGTACCGAAGAATACGTGATTCAATCGGTGGCTCCGGTTACCTTCAACGACACCAAAGTAATTCGACTAGTCGTTACTTCAGATGAGGCAGGTACCCATAAATTCTCTGGGTATCAACGAGAGAATCTTCCAGCCAATTTTAAAATCTACTTGAAAGATAAGTTTTTAGATATTACCTACGATTTAGCACAAGGAGATTATACTGTTGAGTTAGATGCGAATATAGAATACACGCATCGTTTTGAGTTGGTATTTAAAAATGAAATTAACAATACAGGCAATGGTCAAGGTACAAAAGGCGGTAGCGGAAATTCAGGTAGCGGATCTACCGTTACAGGAATCGATGAAACTATTAAGTCTGATTTCACTCTAATTCAAAATGCAGAAGAGTTGGTTCTTTCCAACCCAGATGGGTTACAAGGTGAAATTAGGATCTATGATATTGCGGGACGATTAATTTGGACCAAAACAGGTGTAGCATCTTCTACCTCTCAAACGGTTTCTTGGTCTTCATTCACTGCAGGAACATATTTCATTACAATTACTCAAAATGAGCAACGACTATTTATCACTCCGGTGGTAAAACCATAATTACATTCACCCCCAACACAAAAGAGGTTTTCCGAAAAGGGAAGCCTCTTTTTTTATGCCAAACATTTAGATAATTCATCAGCGTGTTACCATTCAAATTTCATTTATTATTTTGTTTCCACTACCCCATTAATTAACGCCAATTGCAACTTTTTTGTCGCGCCATTCGTATACTCTTAGCGCTGAAAATAATAGTGCCGTTTATGAAGCATAAACCGAAAGAAAATTAATAGTATAGGCCAGTTTAAAATAGGTGTGTTTTAAAAATACGTTCATTTGTTTTAAATATAATTCCCACACTACTAACTGCCTATCAATAGATTATCAATCATTTTAAATATAGCGCTAAATCTACAAAGTTCGAATAGCGCTTTTTACTTTTGTCTTGGAATGAAGAGTAAACCACTAACTTATTCTTTGTTTCACACACAAATCACACAAATCACTTATTATGAAAACTTCTACTATTTTCATGTCTGTTTTGGTTTCGATATGGGTCATACCGACTACCATTTTTGGACAAACCGTTTTAATTAACGAAACATTTACTGGAGGGAGCACTCCTTCTGGATGGTCAAATACAGATTCTGAAGGGTCTGGAGATATTTGGACCTTCAACGATCCCGGAAATCGAAACATTTCTGCGGGAAATTTCTCGGGTGGATACGCCATTGTGGACAGTGATCACTACGGAAATTCTACGAAACAAAAAACGAAGCTAATTACACCCTCTTTTGATGCGAGTACATATACGGTCGTTACATTAGAATATGACTATCAATATAGAGAATGGGACGGTCCGGAATATTGCAAAGTTCAGGTGTATGATGGTTCTTCATGGAACACCATTACAACCTATACCTTGGGTGACGAAAACTATTCGGGAGCCAATCATGTATCTGTTGACATTACCAGCGATATATCATCTGCTTCAAACGCGAAAGTTAGATTCTATTACAAAGGTGATTACGATTATTGGTTTGCATTAGACAATGTGAAAATCACGGGTACTTCACCTGTTTTAGTAGATAATCCACGAGGACCAGGAGGTATTGGCACAAATGATGGGACATCCTCTTTACAAGTATGGTACACTCCAAGCAATTTGCGAGACGCAGGTGGAAATGTTCCTACCGATGGCGAAACCGTTAAAACATGGTTAGATGGTTCTGGTTATAATCATAATGCCACCAATTCAGGTAATGCAACTTACCAAAGTGGGAATTCTGATTTAATTAACGGAAATCCTAAACTTGCGGCAGCTTACTTAAACAGACAGTTTAAAACTAGTTCAAACATTACTGCTCAAACACTTATTGCGGTAACAGATCCAAAATCAAGAAATTCATTTGAAGCTGTTATTGGCTTTAATGGAGATAAAGGTATTAGAAGACCTGATTCTGAAGATGACACGTGGCAATATGCAGGTGGTGGTGACGGTGTGAATAATGACACTTGGTCTACCAATTCTGGTGAATCTTGTGTGAACGGCTCAGATCCAAATGAAGGTGAATTTGAGAATGAATTGCATTTCATACATCAAACCAGACCAAGCACCTATACCAATCAATTTTATATTGGTGGTTATTACCCTGGTAGAACTTTTACTGGAGATTTATCTGAAGTCATTGTATTTGACTCAGAATTATCACTTGTGGAAACTATTATATTAAACAACTACCTTTCTGCTAAGTATGATATTGATTTAGAAGAGAATGATTACTACAAACAAGATAAATCAAGTAGAGGTAATTTTGACTACAACGTAGCAGGTATTGGGAAAGCATCTGATGGAACTTCACATACCAATTCGCAAGGAACGGGTATCATAAAAATGAATACTCCATCTGGTTTAGGTAACAATGAATACTTATTTTGGGGGGAAGACTTGGCAAATTCAACCTACGGTTTTACTACTAGTTCTACCGATTATATGCAACGTCAAAACAGTACTTGGAGAGTTTCTAAACGAAACGATTTGGGCACCGTTACCTTATCTGTGGCCGCTGCCGATTTAGACTTATCGGGCAAACAAGATTGTGCTACCTTACGATTAATTGTGAGCAGCTCCTCTTCATTCGCTAGCAAAACTAGTTACGATTTTACCTTGTCAGAAGGTATTTACACTGCAACTAATGTTTCTTTTTCGGATAATGATTATTTCACTTTCGAATATCAAGACCTAATAGTGGTAGATAATGTAACATTCTATAACGGTTCGGGAGCAAACCACAAACCGAACACCAGCGATGCTTGTTATAAGTTATTGGTTAAAAACAACGCTTCCGGTGCTTTGGCATTGGTTGAAAATGCCAACGTGCGTGAAATAGAGATTGAAAACGGAGGTTCTTTAAAGGTTAATTCAGAGGTTCATTTAACCGTAACTGGCGACATTATTAATAATGGAACTTTTACTCTACAAGAATCTGCTGCTTTAGTTCAAAACACCTCCGGCATAAATAATAACTCGGGCTCAGGAACGTATATCGTTACACGAGCAGGAAATAATAGTCCTTATATTTATAATATTTGGTCGTCTCCTATTTCCAGCGCAAATATTACAAGCGTGTTTACCGATGCCAACCCATGTGACGTTTGGGTATTTGATAGATTTTCACAAGCTTGGAGTCATGATTTTGCCCCAGGATTTAGTACTACATGTAATGGTAACCCAGTTACTTTTTCAGCTTCCGATGTGATTTCTGGTGGCGATGGAGTAATGGATGTGACTGGTGGGTATTTTGTACCAGGTAGTGCAACCGCCTCCAAAACTTTTACCGGAACAGTGAATAATGGAGATTATTTAAAACCAATTTCTATTACTAGCTTAGGTAATCCAGGTGGTACTGATTGGGGAGATGATGATTGGAATATGTTAGGAAATCCATACCCTTCTGCTTTGAGTGCTGCAGCATTCTGGATGGAAAATGCCATTAATCATTCACGTATTACAGATGCCCTTTATTTTTGGGATGAAGCAGATACCGCAGGAGGCTACAATCAAAATTCAGATTACGCATCGTGGAATCTTTCTGGTGGTGTGAATTCAGGAAACTCTATCGAACTGCCTATGGGCTATGTAGGTAGCGGACAAGGATTTTGGGTAGTGGGTAGCGCAAATACCAATGTGGTTTTCAATAATTCCATGAGAGCACCTAACAACTCACAGTTCTTCAAACAAGATCTTCCTGAACAACATAATGCTTGGATTAGTTTTACTTCTCCATCCGCTTATCAAAACAATATTTTGGTAGGTTTTAACGCAACAACTACCGATACTTTGGATGCAGGATATGATGCCCACAAACTGGTAGGACATGCGCATGTACGTTTTGCTTCTTATATTGCAGATGAAGAATTTGTAATTCAATCTATAGCACCTGTGGCTGTTAACGATAGCAAGGTAATTGGATTAGTAGTTACTTCGGATGAAACAGGTACACATTCATTCTCTGGGTATAAAAGAGAAAAATTGCCTAGTAATTTCAAAATCTATATACGCGATAAAGTATTAGGAATTGATTTTGACTTGGCAGATGGAGACTATACCGTTGATTTAGATGCGAACGTGAAATATGATTCTCGATTTGAATTAGTATTCCAACACACCATGGGTCAAAATGATGGTTCGGGAGCTGGAAATCCAGATTCTACATTTACAACAGGAATTGAAGATCAAATAAAATCTGATTTCTTGCTTACTCAAAACCATAATGAGTTAGTTATTTCTAACCCAAATGGATTGCAAGGAGAAATTAGAATATTTGATATCTCAGGCCGATTAATTTGGACCAAAACGGGCGTAGAGGCATCTACTTCTCAAACGGTATCTTGGTCTTCATTTACCGCAGGAACGTATTTCATTACGATTACTCAAAATGAGGAAAGACTATTTATCACCCCGGTGGTAAAACCTTAACAGGACTAAAATTTAAACTTCAAAGGCCGTCTGTTTAGACGGCCTTTTTTTGTTCTGATGGGACTGCTTTGGTTTTTTTTTTGCGTTTTTGGGTCCTAGTTGGTGTTTGTGGTTTTCATTGTGGCATTTTATTAAAGTTAATTTTTTAGATTGATGAGGAATACACCAGCCATGGACAGAGCCTATTCCAAACCTCTTTCTTCCAGGACTTAAAGTTAACTCTCTATTTCACGATAGACTTTTTCCATCAATCATAAATCTCGCCCTTTCAGGGCTTTTGCACTCGGTTTCGTGCTTTAGTATTGTATTAACTTACTCCAAAGTGTACTCAACTCCACACCACACCACTTCACTTCATTACCAAATCACTACATCATCAAATCACCTCATCAGTAAATCATCAAATCAATACATCCTCAAATCGGCAACACCTCACCAAATCACCAATTCACTAAATCACTACATCACCGAGTCACCAATTCACCTCATCATCAAATCATCAAATCAA
>TARA_R110002050_G_scaffold43127_3_pt1 | contig 15693 bp, 9 predicted proteins | sample TARA_R110002050 | Tara Oceans TARA_R110002050 (sample SAMEA4396988) | marine metagenome | biome: Polar Biome; feature: [DCM] deep chlorophyll maximum layer (ENVO:01000326); material: water (ENVO:00002006), including particulate matter (ENVO:01000060) such as... | depth 25 m
GAAGGTAGAGAATGCTGATAAGGACTTCGAAGCTGTGGTAAAACGCAGTAGGGGTGTGGCTCAAGGTATGAGTAATGGCATTGGCTTCTTAATGAAGAAGAACAAGATTGAGGTTATAATGGGCGACGGTAAAGTTTTGCCGGGTAAAAAACTTGAGGTTACAGACGCAGACGGAAAAGTGAGTCAGATCTCAGCGAAAAATATTGTTATTGCCACCGGTGCACGCAGTCGTGAGCTTCCAAATTTAAAGCAAGACGGAAAAAAAATTATTGGTTACCGTCAAGCTATGGTTCTTCCAGAGCAGCCTAAAAAATTAGTGGTAGTAGGCTCTGGCGCTATTGGCGTTGAGTTTGCCTATTTCTATAATGCCATGGGTACAGAAGTTACTGTGGTAGAATACCTTCCTAATATTGTTCCAGTTGAAGACGAAGAAGTTTCAAAACAATTAGAGCGCAGCTTCAAGAAAGCCGGTATTAAGATTATGACTTCTAGTGAGGTTACTAATGTAGATACGAGTGGTGAAGGTTGTAAAGTTTCTGTGAAAACACCTAAAGGGGAGAAAGTATTAGAAGCGGATATCGTGCTATCGGCAGTGGGTGTACAAGCGAATATCGAAAATATCGGTTTAGAGCAAGTGGGCATTAAAACTGAGAAAGGTAAAATTGTAGTAGATGATTTCTACAAAACCAGTGTGGATGGCTACTTTGCTATTGGCGATTGCGTTCCTGGACAGGCTTTGGCACACGTAGCTTCCGCAGAAGGGATTATTTGTGTAGAAAAAATTGCTGGTCATCACCCAGAGCCGCTAAACTATGGTAATATCCCAGGTTGTACCTATGCTTCTCCAGAGATTGCTTCTGTGGGAATGACGGAAAAGGCCGCAAAAGAGGCGGGTTATGATATTAAGGTGGGTAAATTCCCTTTCTCAGCCAGTGGAAAAGCCAGTGCCGCTGGGCACAAGGATGGTTTCGTAAAAGTGATTTTCGATGCTAAATACGGTGAATTTTTAGGTTGTCATATGATTGGTGCTAATGTTACCGAAATGATTGCTGAAATAGTAGTGGCTAGAAAATTAGAAACTACCGGTATGGAAATCATCAAATCTGTGCATCCTCACCCAACTATGAGTGAAGCTGTAATGGAGGCAGCAGCAGCAGCTTATGATGAAGTGATTCACCTCTAAGAGATTCCTCCCAAATATTTCATTTTTAGCCGCTCCCTCTGGGGGCGGCTTTTTTTTAACATATCGCCTCTCTTTCGTTAAAAACAGGTTAAACTGAAAATTTTAACACAAATCGAGCTTGGGATTGGTAAAATTCGCATTCACCGATTCAGCGCTAAGCACTGCTGTTAATAATAACTCTGTTAAATGGAATTACTAAGAGCAGACTATAGTTTTAGCTCCGATAGATATGGAGCAACACGTGGGCTTACAATAGGTGGGGTTGAGCGCAGTAAGCGTCATACGATAAAGGCAGATTTATTTCTGCTGTTAGTTAAAAAAGATCAAAAAGCATTTTGGCGCCAAGGTAAGCCTGTTAGCATTAAATCTGGGGAAGTTGTTATTTTGAATTCTCATCTCGATATAGCAAGTTTTGATAAATCAGTTTTTCATTTAATTAAAATACCCGCTAAAAAAGCAGAGTGTTTTGTCAATGAAAAATTAACAAAGACTCTTGCACTGAATTTACCGCGCTGCATTAACGAATGGCCAGAATTACTCCTCAAAAATGGCTCATTATTAGCAAAAAATCTTTTGAATCTTCAAGCCCAATTAGAGGAAATGCCCCAACGAAGCTTGGAGCAAGAAACCCTATTCTGCCAAGTTTTAGAAAGTTTATTTAATAGCATTTCTTTAGAATTATTTTGGGCCTTAGAACGATTGAAGGACTGCAACACGGCTTCACGTCAAGAGCTAATACAAAAGGTTGCCACAGTAAATGAATTTATGCATTCGAATTTAGCGGAAGACTTAAGCTTGGAAAAATTAGCCGATTTGGTAGGGTATTCGCACTTTCATTTTCAAAGACAGTATAAATCAGCCATGGGCATTTCTCCCACCAAACAATTAAGCCTGTGGCGACTAAACAAAGCAATTGAGTTAATTCGAAACACAGACTACCGCCTAAAGGAAATAGCTGGATTGGTAGGATATAATGATCTTCCTACCTTCTCAAAAGCCTTTAAAAGACAATATGGTGTTAGCCCTAATAATTTGTGTTCGACTTAAAATCTGTCAGACTCAAATGCTGTTGTCTGATTATCAGCAACAAAACAGTTTAGTTATATGATAGGTTATTATCAAATTGACGCAGTGAGGTTTAATGATTTTGAACTTTAATTATTTGGCAGACTGCTTTTGCAATTCTATCGTGCGTTTTTTCATAGCTTGAACTACAAGATAGCTTAAAACGAAAGCAGAGCCCAGACCTTCAATAAAAACAATCCCAGCTGCACTAACAGGACTTAAAAAAGGATTAGCATTTTCTTGTTCTTTTAATTCGGCCATAAAGGCGGGATCAATAATATCGAGGTATATGGCTAAAAAGACGGTGAATACAGCAATTCCAATAAAGGCGGTTCGTAAATTAAGACGGAAAAAATCGAAAGAGGAACCGTATTTTTCCTCCTCTAGGAAACGGCGATAGGCAATAATGCCTTGACGCATCATCAAAATTAAAATAAGGCCATTAAATAATCGTAGGTAGTATTCATGACCTAGTCCTAATACTCTCATTATTAAAAAATAGGCTATTAGAAAACTGGCGAGAAATAGGCCGTTTTTTCTTGAAATTCGTAATCCATGTTGATTGAATTGATCCATTGTGATTTTTTAAATTGTTAATATTTGCCTCTTAGGTGTATAAAGCATCTTCTGCCGTATGGAGCTACTCTTAAAGGATTAGTAGGGCTGCAATACAAGCATTCTTATCAGAAGAAGTTTTTTTTAACTCACGAATAAGCCCGATGCTACTGAAGAGTAGACTTTAAATCAAAATAAATAGGGGAGATAAAGCCGAGCTTGGGAAACCTTGTGAGCTAAGATGAGAAAGAGAGTCGAATAATTCAGATCGAAAGAAATTGCTTTTTTTATATTTTTCGATAAATCATAAATTCGGCTGCCTAGATCATTGTGATATACCACAGCTAATGTTCTCAACTTAGTTTGATTTTATTTTACAAACCTGTTGCCCTAAATAATTTACTTCTTGGCTAGCGTCTCCTTACAATTTGGTAACGGCTGCAATATGAAATTGTTCAGAACTTAGGTTCTAATTCAGGGGAATTCAGCCCGTGTCATTTTTACAGGGAAAAGATAATAAGAGTCTCCTTTTTAAATTATTCGGCTAATCTGGTATTTATCAGTTGGGTAAGCATTTAGGATAAGCCTTTCATAATCATTTATCCTAATAATAAAATGCCTCTTAAGACTGAGTTTTGTTGCAAAGGTAAAAATGCTTTTAGCGAGCATTTTTCTTCCTCCTTGAACCAATAAAATCAAAGTTATGATTCCTAAAGCTTTACAGTATTTATGTCTATTGTTTTTTACCTACTCGCTGGCAAGCGCTCAAAGTCTTAATCAAATATCCTTTGTGGCCTTCAATGCTGACGGTGGTGACGATTTCGCTTTTGTCGCTTTAAGTCCTATTGCGGCAAACACCACAATATATTTCACGGATAATGAGATTGTAAATGACTCTACTCTGAATAGCGGCGAAGGAATTCTCGCTTGGACAAACTCAAGCCTTACTCCCGCCGGAGCGATTATTGTAATTAATGATGCTAGCTCTAGTACTAACTTAAGCGCGAGTGCAGGAATAATAAACAGTGTTAGTGGCAATTTTAATCTCTCAGGCAGTGGCGATGCCCTCTTAGCTTATTTAGGTCCGAACGAAAATGAGGTGAGCCAATGGCTTAGTGCTATCGAGAACTCAAACAATGAGGCCGGAAATATCGCCTCTACCGACTTAGTTCAAAATCAAGCTTATATCCAATTCAATCAAACTAGCAGCCCAGATGGTGGATTTTACCAAGGTCTCCGAAGTGGCGAGAATAGTTTTAGTAATTACCGGAGCTTCATTCAAGACCCTACTAACTGGCAAGAGGAAGTGTCAAATGGTACGGCGATTTTACCTATTTCAACCACCGCTTTTAGCACTTTGTCAAGTTCCTCGACGCAAGTGCTAATCAAGAATTTTAGCGATAGCCTAAATAATTCGGCGCTGCAAGGTGATAGTCTGCACCTTATTAGTGATTTCCGTTTGATCGCATTAAATAACAATACGACCATCTTAAATGTATCAATCCCTTTTAGCGGTAGCATGCTGGCTAGCGATTTCCAGATTTTTCAATTAAGAGAGTTTAGTAACAGTTCCGGCGCGAATACTCTAGCAACACTAGCTGGTGATAGTTTAATTAATGATACTCTACGCTTTGCTAATTTAAATCAGGGACTTACTGCTGGCGATACCCTTATCATTCAACTATTTGCTACAATAGATAGCAATGCTAATGTAAGCCATGGCTTTCAAATAGGCAGTCCCCAAATATCCCTCAGTCAAGGGCAATTATTGGATTCTATTCAACATTCCTTCTCTCACCAAATCTTAACCCTTAAGCCTCAAGTTCTAATCAGCCATTTTAATTATACCGCAAACCTTGATAGCCTAAAGCAAGGTAGTTCTAATCATGCCATTCACGCCTTTCAAATTAACAGTCAGTTTAAACCTTCTAGCTTATTAAGCCTAAATGCCTTTTTGCAAGGCAGTTTTCAGACAACAGACATTACCTTCTTTAAATTGTGGTCTTCCAGTGATAATACTTTCAACAGTATTGATGATCAATTGATTAGTGTTTGTAATTATATAGATACGAACGGTGGAATTGAGTTTACTGCAATAAATCAGTCCTTAATTAAGAACAGGCAAAACCACTTTTTTATAAGCGTAGATTTAAACTGTTCCGCGCAAATTGGTAATAGTTTTAGGCTGGTTAAAATGGATAGCTCAAACTTTAAATTCGATCGAAGCGTTGAAATTAGCGGAGACGCAGCGGCTAGTGCCTCAATTGTAATAACGGAACTTCAAGCTCAAAATGTTGATGCTTTAAGTTACCAAGTACAAGGAACGTCTTTAAATATAGCCTGGACACTGCCATCATGTTTCGATGAGGTTGTGGTTTTCATCCATAATCAAGCTTTCAATGATTCGATTTATGGGCAGTTTATCGTTAATAGTAATTCATATCTCGATAGCACCAATTCAACTTTAAGTTCAGGGGCTCGAGCAGTTTATGCGGGCACATCAAATTCGCTAATCTTAGGCAGCCTAGACGCAGGGCAACATTATTATCTAAAGGTTTTTACGCGTTCCGGTAATAAGTGGAGTAGTGGTGAGAGTTTCGATTTTCTTCTAGCCAATAGCCCTGCCCTTATTATTTCGCAATACTATGAAGGCCAATCTAACGATAAGTGGGTTGAGATAAGTAATGTAGGCGATACCGCAATTGATCTAAGCAGTTTTTATTTAGGCCGTTGGTCTAACACCTCTCAGCCTATTGCCTCCGCAAGTTCTAGCAATCAATTAAGTGGTGTTTTGGCGGCAGGTAATTCAATGCTCATGCAGCATTCCAGCGCTAGTAATCCACTTTATGCTAGTGGAACATCAGGAGGTGCACTCGCTTTTAATGGCGATGATGCATTGGCAATTTGCTCAAATTCAGCTGAGTGGGAAAATCGCATTGATTGCATTTATGGTCAGGGTAATTGGGGAGAAAACACTTCCTTCTATCGCAAAGCTTGGGTTTTAAATCCACAACGAAATGTCGCGATTTTAAACGGAACGGGAGAGTGGGTGGAAGTTTCTAATACTGCTGTCGATACTGCTTCAATTGGTTCTAGCGCCCGATTAGGTGAACATCAATCGGGATTAGCCACGGGTGACTTTACCTTTAATGGTAGTATTTGGTTACCCCAGAACCCACAAGGCATTAGCACAGTTCAAAATACTGTGGTGATTCAATCTGGCCAAGCCACGATAAATGCCGATGTCTCATGTTCAAATCTCCAAGTATTACATCAGGCTAAATTGGACATCAATAATGGAGCAGCGCTTAGGGTAGAAGATAGCATTGTTAATAACGGCGAAATTACGCTCAGTGAAAAGGCAAGTATTCTACAAAATGATTCGGCTTCAATAAATGTTAATTCTGGTGTGGGCTCCTATCGCATTAAGCGAACTTATCAAGCAACCGCCACGGACCGATTTAAATTCTGGGCATCACCCATTGCCGATGCTCATATCGAAAGCAGCTTTGCCAACAGTAATCCGCTGGATCGTTATTATTACCAAGCGGGTGGACAAAATTCGGGTTATAGAAGCTATATCAATGGCAAGATGAAAGCGGGTTGGGCCTATGCTGTAACCCCAAATCTGCCGCTAAATCCCCAATTGAAAAACTTTAATGATTCCGTTGTTTTTCAAGGTGATACCTTAAATAACGGTACGATTACCCTTCAGATGGATAGTTTAAATCCTGGAGACTTTATCTTTTTAGGGAACCCATATCCGTCGCCTATCGATTTCGACTTATTTCTAGTAGAAAACAATAATATCAATGGCTCCATTTGGTTTTGGGATGCCAGTCCAGATGACAAGGGAAATTCAGCTTTCGCAGTTTGGAATAATCAAGGCGCTGTTCCTGTTGGAAATAGTAAAAAGGCATCCCCATCCAACATTATCCCGAGTATGCAGGGTTTTATTATTCGTGCAGGACAGAATATTGCCTCTAATAGTCAGCATACTTTTATTTTTAAAAACAGCATGCGCATTGCGCCACCGAGCAGCAATCATCCTTTTTATAAAAACAAGTCGGCAAATCAAAAACTGCCTTTGAGATTGCGTTCGAATCAAGCAGAGAGTCTTTGCTTGGTTGCATTAGACTCTAGCGCCACTCAACTGTTTGAGGAGAGTGTTGATGCTCCAATTTATAAGGCGAATCAAAACCAGTCATTTTACAGTATCGCCAATCAAAAAGAGCTCAGTATTCAAGCTGTAAATTCAAAGTTCGAGGGGGAATTAATTATCCCTCTGGGGGTGGATGCATGGCATACCGGGAATTATAGCATTATTCTCGATTCGACTGCTTGGTTGGAAAGTCACTTGTCAGTAACCTTAATAGACAGTCTCACAGCGTTCGAAAGAGACCTAAAAAGCCAAGCTTATTCTTTTGTCATCAACCAAACGGGTATCGATACAACACGTTTTTATCTTAAGCTCACCAAAGAAGAGGAGTCATACATTGGCATTAATCCTAATGAATATGGGACTTTTTTCGCCTATCAGAATCAAAAGGGTCAACTTGAAATTGATCTCTCAGATTTAGATCATTCCTTTAATGAACTGCAGCTTCTCAACCTGAAGGCTCAGCTCATAGAAAGTTGGCCATTGGGATCTAGTCAAAAGAAATATGTCTTTACACGCTCCAACAACCAAGAAGGCATTTTTATTCTAAAAATTAGTTCCCACGACGGGAACCTAAAAACCTTGAAAATCTTCTTACGTAAATCATAAAACTAAAACCTTCAACTATGTATTATCTCAATCGTTTTATTATTCTTTTCGTCTTAGTCTTTAGCTCAGGTTTGCTTAATGCTCAACCGGCACCACCAGAATCAGTAAATGGAACACCCTTACCTGGGCTTGTTCTCATGGTTGCTGCGGGAGCAGCTTATGGAGCGCGTAAATCTATACTTAAGGGCAAAGACGGTAACGATGAATAATTTTAGACTAATAGAATAAGCGGAGTTTCTTGTTAAATTCAGGCTCGCTAATATTTCCTTGATTCCTCCCAGACCCCTTTGTTTATAAAGGGTCCGATAACTAAGCTTAAGTGGTATTTAGGCTTTAAGATTTTTTAAGGATATCCAAGCTTATCAATCGCTTTTAAAGAAAGGATTTGCTTTCTTTGTGATATGGCGGGAAATAGCTTTGGAACCTTACTTAAACTAAGCACTTTTGGTGAGTCTCACGGCGAAGCTATTGGTGGAATTCTGGAAGGACTACCCGCAGGTTTGAAGATAGACCTTAGCACTATTTCTAATGCTATGGCACGTCGTCGACCTGGGCAATCTCGTATTTCGACCCAAAGAAAGGAAAGCGATGAGGTTAAAATTCTTTCGGGTCTATTCGAAGGTAAAACTATCGGTACTCCTTTGGCTTTTAATATTGCAAATGAAGATGCAAAAAGCAAAGACTATTCGCATCTAGAACACAATTTCCGTCCAGGTCATGCCGACCAGGTTTACCAACAAAAATATGGTCACCGCGATTACCGAGGTGGGGGCAGATCCTCTGCTCGTGAAACTGCAGTAAGAGTTGCCGCTGGTGCCATTGCGGCCCAACTAATGCCGAAGGTGGATATTAAAGCCTATGTTTCGGCGGTGGGATTAGAGGATATAAATAAAAGCTACCGCGAGCTCGACTTGTCAAAGATTGATGATTCCAATACGCGCTGTCCCGACCCAGATAGTGCCCACCGTTTTGAAGAGGCAATTTTGGCCGCACGTAAAGCTGGTGATAGTTTGGGTGGAATAGTATCTTGCCGCATCACTGGCGTTCCACCTGGTTGGGGAGAACCGGTATTCGATAAACTTCATGCTCGTTTGGGGCAAGCCATGCTCAGTATTAATGCCGTAAAGGGTTTTGAACATGGTTCTGGTTTTGCCGCTGCGCGTATGAAAGGTTCAGAGCATAATGATACTTATGATGCCTCGGGTAATATACTGTCCAATAATGCAGGCGGCTTACTGGGCGGAATTTCCAATGGAGAAGACATCTTCTTTCGGGTAGCTTTTAAGCCAGTTGCGACAATAATGCAAGATCAACAAGGGTTAAATGACGCTGGTAAAACTGTAACTATAAGTGGCAAAGGTCGCCATGATCCATGTGTTGTTCCGCGTGCCGTGCCTATTGTAGAAGCCATGGCTGCATTGGTTCTGGCTGATTTCTACCTCCTTTCAAAAACAAATAAATATTAAAATTTATGAAGATAGCTCTCCATTGGAAGATATTAATTGGATTAATTTTAGGCCTCGCATGGGCCTTGTTAAGTTCCCACATGGCATGGTCCACTTTCACATTAAACTGGATAGCCCCTTTCGGAGAGATTTTCATAAACCTATTGAAACTTATTGCCGTTCCACTTGTACTATTTAGCATTATTAGTGGAGTTGCCGGTCTAGGTGATCCTTCCAATTTAGGTCGACTAGGAATTAAAACCTTGGCTTTTTACTTTCTCACAACCTTCCTGGCCATTGCTATCGGATTGGTTTTAGTAAACCTTATCGCTCCCGGAAAACTCATTGATGAAGAGACCCGGATCGACAATCGCATCTCCTACGAGCTTTGGGCTGCTGAGAATAATATCTCGCCTAAAGATGGCAAGAGTTTTCTCTTAGATCCCACTTATACAGAAGCGGTGGAAAGAGCCAAAAGTAACTCTCAGTCGCAAGTAGCCGAGATCAGTGTTATGGAGAAAATGCAAATTGCCGAGGATACGAAAAGCGCTGGTCCACTCGATTTCTTTGTGAAACTGGTTCCTTCCAATATTTTCTCCGCTCTTGGGAATAATGGTAGTATGCTGCAGGTTATTTTCTTTGCGCTCTTTTTCGGAATCGCTCTAATATTCATTCCCCAAAGTAAGGGAGAGCCCGTGAAAAAAGTAGTAGATGGACTGATGGAGGTCCTTTTAAAAATGGTAGACCTAATTATGCAAGCAGCCCCATTTTTTGTTTTTGCCTTGCTCGCAGGAACGGTCAGTCAAATGGCGGGTGATGATATCTCAAAGGTTCTGGAAATTTTCAAAGGTCTTTCTTGGTACTCACTAACCGTATTTCTTGGTCTTGCCATTATGGTTACTCTTTTTTACCCGTTAATATTAAAGCTATTTGTAAAAGTCATTCCATATAAAAGCTTCTTCAAGGCAATGAGCCCGGCCCAAACTTTAGCTTTTTCTACCAGTTCTTCGGCGGCAACTTTACCTGTCACCATGGAATGTGTAGAAGATAATTTGGGCGTGGACTCTAAAGTAACAAGCTTTGTTTTACCGATCGGGGCAACGGTAAATATGGATGGTACCTCCTTGTATCAAGCCGTTGCGGTTGTTTTTCTGGCGCAATTACATTATGTTGATTTAAGTTTGGGTCAGCAACTTACTATTGTTCTCACCGCTGCCTTGGCCTCCATTGGTTCTGCTGCTGTTCCCAGTGCAGGATTAGTTATGCTAATTATTGTGCTGCAATCAGTAGAATTAAATCCACTTTGGATAGCAATTATACTTCCCGTAGATAGAATTCTAGACATGTGTCGCACTGTGGTTAATGTAACAGGCGATGCAACGGTCTCTTCCGTTATAGCTAAGGGTGAAAACCTTTTGTATTTCCCTCCTAAACAAAGTACAGACGATACTTTTGAACCAGACGTTAACAACTAAAAAAATACTATGAAACGCATAATTAAGTTTTTCTTCTTTCTTGCGATAATAATACTCGGGGCCGCTATTGTTTTGCCTTTAGTTTTTAAAGATAGCTTAATTGATAAGCTTAAATTAGAAATCAATAAGCAAGTAAATGCCCGTGTTGATTTCAAAGATGCTGAGCTTTCCCTCTTATCGAGCTTTCCCTATTTTGGTCTAAGTTTAGAAGGGTTCAGTATTGATGGCATTGCTGAATTTGACTCCATAAGATTGGTAGAAATCGGTGATCTAGATATTGCTATAGATTTCATGAGTGTGATTTCGGGCGAGCAATTTCAAATAGAAGAAATAGCTTTAAAAGATGTCCAACTAAACTTGCTGATTACTAAATTTGGCAAGGCCAATTTCGATATCACCAAGGAATCTGAAGCAACTGCCGATACCGCTGCTGCGGGAGAATCGACCAGTTTTAAGATTGCCTTACAGTCTTATTCATTATCGAATTTCAATCTAGTTTACAATGACCTAGAAGGGGAGATGTACACCAAGATTGTAAATCTTAACCACCAAGGCAGCGGCGATTTTACTTCTAATATTGTAAACCTCAATACACATACTACCGTTGAATCCTTCCTCTTTAAATTAGAGGATATTGCTTACGCAGATAGGTTACAATTAGAATCGGATTTCAATATGAGCCTCAATCAAGAGGAGTTTAAATTTTCATTTGGAGAGAACTATATAAAAGCCAATGATCTTTTGCTTCAATTTAACGGTTGGTTGGCCATGCCAGAGGAAACAGTGGATATGGACTTGAATTTCTTGGCGCCCGATGCTAATTTCAAACAACTCCTTTCCCTTATTCCAGCTATCTTTTATCAAGATTTTGAAAGCGTAAAAACACAAGGTGACTTTAAATTGGAAGGTTCCATGAAAGGAGTTTACGATGGAATGAAGGAGACGTATCCTACTTTTAATTTTGCTCTCAACTTACGTGATGCCTCTTTTCGATATCCCGATTTACCTGCTGGCGTAGAGGATATTAATATGGATATGAGTTTAATAAATGCTTCAGGTGACCTTGACGATACAAAGTTGAATGTTCCCATGTTCTCAGCTAGTATCTTAGAAAATACATTCCGTGCTAATGCGGCCTTAAGCACACCAATGTCCGACCCAACCTATCAGTTTGGACTAAACTCTAATTTTGATTTAGCTGCGGTAGAAAAGGCCATTCCATTAGAAGGTTATAACCTTAGTGGTATGTTAAAAGCCGATCTACAAACGGCGGGTAAAATGTCTTATATCGAAAATGAGCAATACGATAAACTTATCGCTCAAGGGCAGATGGAGTTAAATAATTTCCAAGCTTCTGGTGATAGTCTTTCCTTCCCAATTAGTATACCTTTTGGCTCGCTTAGCTTAAATCCGCGCTCAGCGCAATTGAGTGATACCAAGATATTAATTGGTAAATCTGACATGACTTTAAATGGTGATTTAGATAATATAATGGCCTATGCCTTAAGTGACTCCCTATTAAGTGGCAACCTTAGATTTATCAGTCACTATTTAAATGTAAACGATTTTACCGGTGAAGCGTCATCTACAGCAGGTGAAGAAACAACTAGCTCTGATACGGCTGCTTTAGAGCTTATTCGTCTACCAGAGAATATTAATTTCGATCTTTTCGCCCAAATAGACTCTTTGATTTATGATGATATTATTATCACCCAAGCAAAAGGAGATTTAGCCCTTAATCAAGGAAAAGCCCAGCTGAAAGATTTCACCATGAACATGCTGGAAGGCCAACTCGCAATGAGTGGGTCCTACGACTCTAAGCCATTAGAGCCAGCAGTAAATTTTGATTTTGCCATTAAGAATTTTTCTTTCCAAGAAAGCTTTAAAAAGCTTACTGTCATTCAGGAAATGGTGCCCATTATGAAAAATACCGTGGGTACTTACAGCACAAGCTTTTCTTGGACTTCTAAGCTATTAGAAGATATGAGTCCAGATTTGGCGACTGCTAATGCGGCAGGAAGCTTAAATACCAGTGCCTTAACAACCACGGGTAAAACCTTCGGGCAAATTGCTACTTTCCTAAATAACCCAAAATATAATACTTTAGATATTGGTCCGGTGGCACTAAGCTTTACTATCGAAAACGGTAGATTGGAAGTAAAACCTTTTGACTTTAATATTGGAAAGTACAAGGTGGTAGCCGGTGGTAGCAGTGGTTTAGATCAGAGTCTTGATTTTAACTTAGACATGAATATCCCTGCCTCGGATGTTAAGGCAGCGAGCCTCCTAAGTAAGTTTGGCTCAAGTATTACTACCATCCCTTTAAAAGTTAAAATTGGTGGAACCCTAAGTGATCCCTCCGTTCGCCCTAGTTTCGGTGACATGGGAAATCAGATTATGAATGATCTGAAAAACGCCCTGAATGAAAAAGTACAAGACCTAAAAACGGAGGCTAAGGAGACAGTCAATAATAAGCTCGAAGAATTAGTGAAAGCAGCGGAAATGCAAGGCGATAAGTTGATAGCGGAAGCGGAAGCACAAGCGAAAAAATTGAAGGATGAGGCGGCAAAACAAGCTCAAAACCTTAGGGAGGAAGGTGAAAAGACTGCACAGAAAATCCTTTCTGAGGCGGGCAGTAATCCCCTCAAAAAAGCCGCTGCCAAACCTCTAGCCGAAAAAGCAAGGTCTGAAGCAAACAGTAAAGCTCAGCTTTTAGAACAGAAGGCTAAAGAGCAAGGCGATAAGCTAATTGATGAAGCAAAAAAGAAGAAAGTAAAACTAGTTGAAGATGCGCGAGCGAAAGCCCAAGTTTAATTTTATAATTGTTTTTCTATTAATTTTTAGTTCTTCCGTATTGGCACAGCCTGAATTAGGCGAATGCGAGCAAGAGGTAGAGGAAGTGGTTTCGAGTCAAATTCCCAAAGCTTTGAAAGCATGGAAAGTGAAAAACTACCGCGAAGTGGAGCGCTACCTAGAAAAATGCCTTCGACTAGATGCTACCTATGCACCGGCCCTATACTTACTAGGAGAGCTTAATCTCCGCAAGGGAGAAATTAATAAGGCAAAGTTTTTATGGGAAAAACTGCTGGGTGAGTGTCCTAATTATAAGCCTGAAATTCCTTATTTGTTAGGCGTTATTTATTTGGAGTCGGGAGAATTTGAAAAAGCAATCACTTACATAGATAAGTTTTTGGCCAATCCAGAGCGCGATTTTGGTTTCGATAAGGAAGCAAAAACAGCTTTGGCTGATGCAAAACTGAACCGAGACTTAATGTCTAATCCCATTAGCTTTAATCCACGCCCGGTACAAAGAATAAGCACTCAAGCCGATGAATATTTAGCCACTATTTCTCCCGATCAAAGAACTATGTTCTTTACGCGCAGAAGTAGAAAGGTTAACCGCAAGGATGGCCCAGCCGCCACAGCTCGCTTAGTTGAAGAGTTTTGCAAGTCACAAATGCAAGAAAACGGCGAGTTTGAAATGGGTGCACCGATGCCTAGCCCCTTTAATACCAGTTATAATGAAGGAGGCCCTAGTATTACCGCCGATAACACGGAACTGTATTTTACCGTTTGTGAAGATTTAGATGGTTATAAAAACTGTGATATCTACTATACAGAGCTCGACAATTATGGTTACTGGACTACTCCAAAAAGCGTAGGTGATCACATTAATCGTCGCGATAGTTGGGAGTCTCAAGCATCAGTTACCGCTAATGCTGATTATTTATATTTCACCAGTAATCGCAAAGAGGGTCAAGGTGGCTTAGACATTTATCGCTGTCGCAGATTGGCAGATGGAGGCTGGTCGTCTCCCGTGGCTTTACCGAAAGAAATTAATACCAGCCGCGATGAGAAAAGTCCTTTTATTCACAGTGATAGTAAAACTCTGTACTTCACCAGTAACGGACACCCAGGTTTAGGAGGCTTTGATATTTTTTACGTGCAGGCCAAGGATGACAGTCTATGGTATCCTTCTAAAAATATTGGTTACCCCATAAACAGCAAGGAAGATGATTTGGGCTTGTTTGTTAGTATGGATGGCAAAACGGGCTATTTTTCTTCCAATACCATTCGGGCAAACACGGGTTGGGATTTGTACCAATTTGACTTACCCGAAGAAGCTCGTCCTGAAGAGGTATTTCTTTTAGCAGGAAACTTAAAATCAGAAGATGGTCTAGATTCGGCCAAAGTTGAAATCAAAAACTTGCAGACCAAAGAAATCACGCGAATTAATGTCGATCAAGAGACGGGTAACTTTGCCCGAGTATTATCCAGTAAGGAGGCGAACGATTTTATTGTTAAAGTAGAGAAGAAGGGCGCCGCGTTTAGTTCGCGCTATATTAGTGCGGAAACGCGTTTAAAAGATCCTATTGTTGATGCATCTTTGGAGCTAAATAAGCTAGAAGTCGGTCGAGAATATACTTTAAATGACATCAACTTTGGTAGCAATTCGGCAACCTTAGACCTAGCTTCCAAAGCAATTATTGAAGAGTTTGTAGCTTTTATGGAAGATAATAATAGTGTAAAAGCGGACATTCAAGGGCATACCGATAATGTTGGTGATGCTGCTAGTAATGAGCTTTTATCGAAGCAAAGAGCCAAGGCGGTTTACGACTTTGCCCTTAGCTTAGGCATGAGCAGTAATCGCCTCATGTGGCATGGCTATGGGGAGGCCAGACCTATCGAATCTAACGAAAGTGAGGCTGGCCGTGCTAAAAACCGACGGACGGTTTTTGTTCTGACGGCACATTGATATTTTGGTAGTGATTAATTCGCTTGGTTAATTTTCGAAACACTAACTCGGCTTCTTCAATGGAGCTGAATTCAAAACTTTTCTTTCGTAAGTAAATATTGGCCCACTTATAACTAGTAAGTAGATAATATTGGCCGGTGTTTTTAGCGTAAAGACTAATGGTTTTAATACCTTTTTGTCTACGCATCATTAGTTTATAGCCTCTCAGCGTTTTCATACAGTTAATAAATTTTGGAAATAAAAAAAGCCGCTACAAATGAGCGGCTTTAGTATTAACTGTATGTGAAGCTTATCTTCTCAATTCTTTAATACGTGCTGCTTTACCAGTAAGCTCTCTCTGATAGAAGATACGTGCACGACGTACTTTACCTTTCTTATTGATTTCAACCTTTTCTAAGGCGGGCATGTTTACTGGGAAGATACGCTCTACACCAATACTTCCACTC
>TARA_R110002050_G_scaffold89680_1_pt1 | contig 15690 bp, 13 predicted proteins | sample TARA_R110002050 | Tara Oceans TARA_R110002050 (sample SAMEA4396988) | marine metagenome | biome: Polar Biome; feature: [DCM] deep chlorophyll maximum layer (ENVO:01000326); material: water (ENVO:00002006), including particulate matter (ENVO:01000060) such as... | depth 25 m
AACAACGTAGAGGATGCCGCCTTGCCCAGCAGTTATGTTGGTGAACGTCAGGGCTTGGTTGCCACTTGGTGTATAATTAAAATTGTTTCCTGTGTTCATATCAAAAGAACCAGATGTATTAGCTACTGGTGTAGAGCGTTGGCTACCTGACCACGACTGGTCTGTAGTTAAATCAAGTGAAACAACAGAGCCTGTTTTACTTAACCCTGATCCAACTGTAATCTGCGAAAGGTTTACGCCAACCCAATTATCTGGTGAATTATCGTCTGAAACGAATTGAATTTGTGCATTAACATCTGTGATCGTAATGTTACTAGCTGATCCGTTTAACGTGTCTGTTCCAGAACGTACAAAGATTAAAGAGTTAGATGCAGATGTTTTTTGAAAAGCATATTTAACACCTTCGCTTGTTCCAATAACAGGCATCGTTACGGTAATGTTATTACTAGATGTATCGCAGAGATAGTATGTGCCATCTGCTGATAGTGCTGGAGATAATGTTGCCCCTGTCTGATTAGCAACCGTACTATATATTTGACCACTTGCGGCAACTGCTGCACTAGCTGCTGCATTAGCTGCGTACTTCTTAGCAGAGAATACACCGCCAGCAACAGCAGTCCCCTCTGTAAATGAACCACCGCCACCTAACGCCCACTGTTTTGCTGATCCTGTGCTAACAGTTGTACCTACTCCATACTCTTTAGATGAGTATTCGCTTGTATCAACAGCCGCTCCTGTAGTTGTAGCCCACTCTTTCGCAGCCCCGCGACTGCCAGTGCTAGTAACTGATGTGCCACCAACCGCCCAAGCCTTAGAACTATAATCCGATCCTGTTACAGCACCGTCAACTTTAGTAGCGTAGTTGGTTGCCGTTGTTGCTCCTGTACTAGCCGTTGTAGCAGACGCAGCGGCAGCGTTTTTTGATACTAAAGCAGCCGCAGCACTAGCGGCTGCACCGTCAGCGTCAACCGAACTTGCCGCAGCATCTACATAAACTTTAATGGATTGCTGGCTTGCTAATTTTGTTGCGCTGTTAGATGCAAAATTGTCCTCATCTAAAAATGCAGAACCAGATACGCCAGTATTTAAAACTGGTGAAGTTAGGGTTTTGTTAGTTAATGTTTCCGTTCCTGTTTGAGTAGAAGGAATTTGCGCTGTGGGGCTGATTAACTGGAAATTGCCAGCTGTAGCTTCGTATGCAATTACATAGATTCCACCAGCCACCAAGTCACCCGCAACTAAAGCAACAGTTTTAAATTTCTTTATGTCTTTAGCGCCAATCGAATCAACATTTATAGTTACCGCACCTGTATTGGTCACGCCCTGCTCAAATGCAAACAGCGTACCTTGTGCGTATGCACTTAACGACAACCCTGTAGTCAAAGTTGTTGTGTTAGTGCCTGATGATATTTTGGCTCCGCTTAAAAGATTACGAAAATCAGCGACTTGTTTCATTAATTCCCGTGCGGAATTATTTACGGTTGCTGGAAGCTGATTTTCCGCCCAGTTAATAGGCGTACCAGCGTCATCATTATCCGCTGCTGTTGTTGACCAATCGTATATAGTTGCCATTTTATTGTCCTAACTTTGCACCAGAAATTCCACCAAGTACGCCACCTACGCCAGAACTTGCTCCAACAGCTAAATCTGCTGCGCGACTGATAGGTCTAGTAATTTGACGGCTTTTAAGAATTTGAAATGCTAACATTTTATCAGCAATTTTTGGAGAAGCCATTAGTCTAGAAATATTCTGTGCTACGGCTTCTGGTTGTGGCGATAGTTGATCTATTAATTGTAAACCTTTATTCGCAATTGCTACCTCTGGAGTTAATGAAGCAGCTACAGCAGATGCTGGTGTAGACATTGTTTGTCCTGCACTTAAACGCTGTGCTGTGGCTGATCCTTGGTTTTCTGCAAAAGTTTCTGCCATCTTTGCTTCTGCTTTTATTACTCTGCGAAACTCTCTAGCTGCGTCTTTTCCAATTAATGCGTCTAAATCTTTTTTAAATCCTGGACTGTCAAACATAAGCGTAATATTAGAACCAAAACTTTTGCCTTCTATTTTTTGTCTTAAAATAGATGCTGCTCCGCTTCTAAACGCTTCTTGTTCATGTTCTCCCATATTAGCAATATCTTTTCGACCAAAACCTTTCATTGCATTGTCTTCACTTTGTTTTCCCAAAGATGCCATAAACTTGCGACCATTTTCAGCCGCTTCAATCGCAGCAGAAGTTCCTGCATAGTCTGATCGAGCTTTTTTATAATCAGGCATTATCTTATCTAAATGATCTCTAAAGTTATTTCTTAATATTTTATTGCTGGTTCCTAATGTTCCACTTTCTTTATATGACTTTTCGACAACCGCATCCATGCCCTGTTTCATATAATCTAAAAGTTGGGCATTTGGCACAACATATCTTTTAGTACCGTCTTTTCCTCTAGTAAACAAAGGTGGAAGATTTACGTTTTCGTTGTTTGCTAATTTTTTAGCAAATTGATATGCTTCTTTTAGTGCATCTCTTTCAAAAAAAGATTTTAATTCTGGAGTTAATTTTACTTCATTTTGATAAAATTCACCGTAATTTTTTTGTGCATTTAATTTTCGTTGACTAGATAAAGAATTAATTTTTTCTGCTAAACTATCAGGAGAAATTAAATCATCAACTGTTGGAACTATACGTGCTGCTTGTGATCGTTGCCTTGCCTTTAAATATTTAACTGCTGGCCCACTTCCAATTGTACGTGTAGCTTCGCCAACTAATCTTTTTGCATCTACAGGAGCAAAATCTGCAACTACGCTAACAGGATTAGCCATTGTTTGCTGCTCCATACGCGGAATAGCACTGCGCGGGATTGTTGATCTTAACAACCCTGCTGCTTGCCTTTCAGCGCCACCAGGCAACATTCTGCCTACAGCTTTACCGCCTTGCACAAAAGCCTCACCAACCGCTGGAAAAGCTCCACCTAACGCTGCTCCAGCCCCTGCACCAAGAACCGTTCCTTTGCCTCGTTGAAGCAATCCATCTGATGTAAAGCCCCCTTCACTCATTCCACCACCAGTTATGCCACCTTGTACCGCTCCTAGTTTTGCCCCTCTAGTACCTTTAGCCAACATAGACAAACCTTTTCCAACCATAGCTTTGCCAGCACCTAAACCGCCTGTTAATAATCCACCGCCACCTTGCAATGCAAGCGTCTTTAACATACCTAAATCTTGCTCTGTTTTTTTCATGCGAGCGCGTTCTGCGTCAATTCGCTTGTCTACGTTATCGCCCCAATCGCCTTTGCCTGTAAGCGTGTCGTATGAACCTTGAATGCCACCAAGTATTTCATCACCAAAGCCCATTAAAGTGCCTTGACCTAATACTTGTTGGGCATAGTCACGGAAAGAAGGCTCAAACTTTTCCCATGTTTTTTTTGTTGTTGGGTTTTGATAATAAACTTTTCCTGTGCTTTGTGACTCCATTTCAATAACTTGATGCGTTGTACCGTCATTATCTTTTAAGTATGTTTTATCAGGGTTTGACGAGCTTTTTAGTATTTCATACATAACATTATTACCTTGGAACTAAATCATTTGGCAAATCATTAGCAGGCAATGAATTTCCAAAATTATTAGGGTTTGCCCCCCGACCACCTGTTGTCGGTCGTAAATCGGATGCACTAATACGCGGTTCATACGGGGTAAAAATTGAACCAAACGCCCGTTCTGCATCTAACCCTTTATACCCGTATTTTTTAAACCGTCCTTTTTCTGATTTAATCCTGCTGTTTATTTCTTTATTGGCTGCGTCGAATTGGGTACGTGCTTGAAACATAAGCGATTTTCTTTCTTGAGCGCTTAATCTGTCACCAGCAATAATTTTGGAAACTTTATTTTGAATATCTTTACTAAGTCCACCAGTGCTTGCCGCCATTTCAAATTCGCTTTCACGAACCGTTGAACGCGGGTCTTGCATTTTCATAAAGCTAAATATTAACGCCATATCAGCTGCGCCTTGACCTCTCATATTAAAAACCTCTCCATTTATCCTAGCCGTTGGTGGAAAAGACTGCACAGCTGCGTCAGGACTGTCTGCTACGTCTGCAAATATAGCCTCCATTTGACCATAACCTCTAACTCTATCAAGTTGAGGGGCAAGTTCATTTTGCACTTCCTTGCTGGCTGTTCTCTCAATCGATATAATGTCCTTTGGCTTTATCCCTTGGTCACTATTAGCTTTAATTTTTGCTTTCATTAGCTCAAGGTTCATTAAATTGTTATGTTTCCTTTGTTCTGATGCTAACGCTGCGTTTGCTGTTACACGGCTTTCAAATGCACCTACAGGATCAGCGGCAATTAATGCCTCACGTTCTGCTGTTCTTGGGCCTACAAAATTGCTTTGAAATTTAAGTATAGATGCTTTTTTTTGATCTGCATCTGCTTTTGCTTGTCTTGCTTGTCCTAAAGCTAATTGTTGGGCTTCCATTTGGCCCATCATTTTTTGATACTCTAAATCACCTAGCTGATCTTTCTTAGACTGTGCTATTCTATCTTGGTAGCCTGTCCCAAAGTTTTGACCCGCTTGGCTTAATCGGTTCATAAAGCTAATGGGCGTTTTAGAATAGCCGCCCATATTAGCGCCCATCTTTAATAGGCCACTGTATATTGCTTCCTCTTTATCGCCTTGTGTTGATAAAAGGCTAGGGTATTTTTTCATAACCATTGTTTAATTCCTAAAATATTCCGCTTTTCTTACCAAACAAAGTGCCACCAATTCCTGCCGCTGTTGCAGCTAATCCCATCGCGTCAGAGGCTTTATTGCTATAAATAGGCTGAGTTCCTGTTGTTTGACCGCCGTAAGAACCGCCACCAACCAAAGCCATGTATTGCGCGATGGCGTCTTGCACAGAAGTTTGACCAAAGTTAAACCGATCAATGTCTTCCTGCAAGATTGCTCCTGCTTCGCCTTCTCTTGTAGCTCCTACATCTGCAAGCTGCCCTATATCTAAATAATCTTGGGCTGCTAACCCAGGGGCTAATTGTGCTGCGTTTAATTGATTGCCTCTTTCATCTGAATAATTTTGATAGGCCATATTAGACGCAATTTTACTAGCTTGATCCAAAGCGGTTTGTCCTGCTCGCTCTTGCGCTCTAGCTTGCAAACCAGAACCGTACCGCCCAGCGTCACTAAATCCAGACTGTATTTTTGGCATTATGTCTTCGTTAAATTGCTCCATAATAGGCTGTGTTGCGTTTTGTATTGCAGATTGCAAATAAGGGTTTCCGTCTGCAAGATAGTCCCCACTAGCTGTATTTCGCACCATTTTTTGAACTTCATCAACTAAAGGTGAGCCTTCTAATGCTCTAGTCTCTTGCAAACCTAAAGCTGTGTTTGTTTGATCTGACATTGGAACAACAGTTGAATTTGGATAATAAGTTCTGGGAGCATTCAATACGTTATCTTTAGCTTGTTGAAACCCTTCCGTTAGATAAGGCTGTTGTTCTGCCCAAGGCGCAGAGGTAGATGATACTGTTGAAAAATCTGTTTGGTTAGATCTACCACTAGACATTATACTTTCCTTACAAATGGGGCTAGGACAAATTTGTTTCCATCCCAATAACTATATTGTTTTTCATAATCCTGTTGGTAATAATCTAATGGCCCAGCTACTGGGGGCAAATTGTCCTCAACAGGTGCTTGTCTTACTGGTTGTCTACGTGGCATCCTTCTACCAAACATTGTCGTAGATTCATCATTTCCACCATCATCGCCAAATACATTTGGATTATTGTTAGGGCTATATTGCGGATTTGGGCCGAATACTTTATCCGAAAAACTATCATAATTTCTAGTGTTATCTATTAAATTAGCCGTTTGACCATCCCTAGTAATGGTTTTGTTTCCCATCATATTAAATGCAGGGGCTAAAAGAGCAGCACCAGGCGTTACAGCAAAACCTACAGGAGAATTGACAAAGCTAGTAGGAGAAAACTGCGTACCTTCTTTCCATCCTGTTTGTGGATCGTATTCTAAATCTGATCCAATACCAAATAATGATGCAAACTTTGACCCAACATCTTCTGCTTCTTTTTGTTCTTTTTCTAATGTATTTAAATTATAAAATGAATTTGGATTTTGCTGTTCTTTATTCATATCTAAAGTGTTACCTTTAGATTCATATCCAAATAATCCGTCAGGATCAGGGTCTTTATATCCTATAGTGTTAGATTCTAATAAATCTGATAATGAAAAATCCATTCCATAATCTGAATTATATGGATTTCCATTAAAAATATCATTGGGATCGTTCCATTGCAAACTAGGCATAGCAGCAACAGCTTCTAGTGTTCTTCTGTTTTCATCTTGTATGTTTTTTTCTACGATAGCGTTATTGGCAATATTTCTTTCAATACCATCATAAATCGCTTGATAATTTATACCACTATCGTTGCCTTCATCTATGCCGAAAGGTGTATCATATCCGCTACCAGCGTCACCATATCCTGCATCATCTTGTCCACTACTTTCATCCCCACCGTAGCTTGACTCTCCCCCATCATCACCAGATTCATCAACATCGTCATAAGATGGAATGCCATAGGGATTATTGTCTGTGCGTCCAGAACCGCCCATATATCTTAAAATAGATGCTTCGTCGTCGTTAATATACGCAACGTGTTCACCATCAGGCGCACCTGTATTTAAAAGATATTTAATATTTTTTTTCTTTGATCTGTTCATTGTACAACTTTCAAAGCAGAATAAACACGCCTGTCTTTTGTGTGTCTGCGCCATTCAGCTTTTGGGTATTTTGGGAATAACTGGCGACACATTCTATATAGTTTTCTTGTATGCCCAAAGGGGGCTACAAAATCCATAAAGACTAGAACGTCACCGCTTCTCCAGTCTTCTGGCTGTAATTCATATTTACCTTCTAAAAACATATCACTCTTTTCCTCAGAAAGAAACCCCCATGATGCCCATGCTTTTAAATAACCATCTTCAACAATGCCAATGCTTTGATTTAAATTAACAGGCGGTATAATTAATCTTGAAACTTGCTGAACATTCCAATCTTTATGAATGTTAGAATGTGCTAATAAATGTATAATATGATCCAGCATAATTAACCTATTAAAATTAATTTATACGTTTTATCTGTTTGACTATTATTAGTGTGGACAAGGCTCATAGAGCCGTTAACAGGAGCCGATACGTTGCGATAAGGCCAGATAGCAGCAGCTTGAGCATTTGCCGTTGTAGGAATAGCCACAGCTACCGTATGAACGCCTATTCGACTATCTGTTATAGTTGTAGCCGCTGCGTCTGCTGTCATAGTAGCATCAATAATATTGTTCGTTCGTCCTAGCAAAGTCCCTTGTATTGCTTGCGCCAACAATCGTATGTGCTTTTGTGCGTTGTCTAATGATGTTGGCGGTACTGTAAAATTAGTTACTGCCATTAACTTTCACCGTCTTCAGCAACATCCATATCAACGCCTTGTGCGTGTGACCACGTTCCACCAGCCGCTATAGTTACAGTTGCTCTTGCATAACGGCATGATCTAGTGAAGTGAGCCACACCGTTAGAATCAACAACGCTTGGGCCATCTGTGGAAATAAGAGCTTGTGGCGTATCTCTATAATTTAAAGAAACTGTAGAAACACCGCCATCAACGTGTGGTCTTATGCCGTTTACATAAAGTCTTTCGTTTGGTTTTTTAAATAACTCCATACCACCAAACTCTGTTGTGGTTAAAATAGCTTCCATTGGAGAAGATGAAAATGTTGACAACCTATTAGTTTGGCTAAAAGCAGAAAGTGAAGCAAACCCACCTACCCAAAATCTATCGTCAAAGCTAGTCTCTATAGTTTCTAAATTACCAAATGGGTTTAATTGATCTAAATTATAACCAACAGATGTATCATTAAATATAAGTTGTACTTCTACTTCGCCATACGACCAACGCTGTGTTTCCCAATTGTAAATAATTAATTTATTAGGAACACCACTTCGATTGTTTTGCCCTGCATAACTCCACCAAACTAATTTAGCTTTAGGGTCTGCTGCGCCTGTAATACGATCTATAAAGTTAAAATCTAAATCATCAAAAAAGAATTTATCAACTTTTTGACTTCCAATACTTGTAGATTGTGACCCATCAAAAACAAAGAAACCTTGTTCTGCTAAAAAGAAAGCGAACGGCCCGACATTAATAACAGATGCTCCCGCTAACGTGCCTCGCCCACGTTCTACCTCTGTAAAAGAAAACACCAATGGCGCACCTTCGTAAGATACACGATATATAGATTCACGCATAAACACCGCACCGTCTGCACCACCTACAGCACCTGTAATTGCCATTACTGCTAAACCAGTAGGCAAGTCTTGGCGGTCAGATTGTTTTGACGCTGCGTCTGCACTGCCAATCGTAGGCCAATCTGTAGGGTTATTAATTGCACACCAATGGACTCTGTTTGGAACAACATCTGAACCTTGTTTAATGTTTCCAAACATAACAAAATTATTTACGACCCCTTGATGTTTTGCGTAAGGTGGAGAGCCAGCTAAGTCAGCAAAATCGCTTGATGTCCCCATTAAATAAGATTGGGGTGCATCCGTGTGACCGTTAAGCGCAACAACTCTGTCTCCGTATTGCAGTATATTCCAACGGTCATCTGATGCTGTCGTATACGCATTGGTTGATTTTGATATTTCTGCAAAAGCAGTTGTGCCTAATTTAAAAAGATTTTGATTGTCACCACAAAAAGTAAATTGTGCGCCACTTGCTTGCTGTAAAGACGCAGCGCCTTGCACTCGATTTGATAAAGCATCAACCACGCTAGTTAATGCGGGGAGCGGCCCATACGATCTGTTGGTTAAAGGCAAACAATTCTTTGCATTAGTTGCCCCAGAATTTGCATACTTTGCTTGGTCAGGAAGAAATTCACCAAATTCTAACATTTTTAATAACCTATGTTTATGTCAAATCTTCTGCCATTTGCTAACGCATTATCTATTCGTGAAGTTGCGTTTCTTCGTGACCTGTTGTCTAACTGGTTTAAATCGTCTAAAGCTGTTTGCAATCCGTCAGCCCAAAGTGATAGCTCCTGTGGTTTTTTGGTATAGGCTTTAGCTTCTATTAAAGACGCATATAAATACGCATCTGGCGCATTTTCTAGTAACCAATTTGTTGTATCTGCTGCAATATTCCAGCGCTCAAAATAATTAAGCAATATAGAATATTGTATATCTGCTGTAATTTCAAAAGACAATGTGCCGTTAGTTACAGCATATAAAAGCGGCCTTCCTGTGGCATTTGCACTTGAGCTTTGCGAGTTTAAAGCCCTAATGTTCTGTGGCTGCAAGCTCCTTTTGTTGTCAGCATATACAACATCAATAGTTTCTTGCCAATTAGTTGGTAACGCTACCGTGCTATCACCAGCCGCTAAAGTTAATGTAGCTATTTCTTCTTGCTGCAAAAGCCTTAATTGTCGGTTAATTCTAGCTTCACCAAGTTGAACAAAATTAGACAGAATACTATCCGACAAATCTGAACGATGTAAATAGTCAGCTAATGTTGATTTGAGGGTTATGTAGTCTGTAATTGCCATTATTCAAAAGCCTCATTTACATCTGGTGTACTTGGATCGTCAGCTACAAATTTACCTGATTTTTTACGAGTCCTAATCTTCTTAGCTGGCTTATCTGCTTGAGGCAATTTTTTAGTTGCTTCTGCGTCTATAGACCAAGGCGGCATACAAATACCAGGGTCATCACTATAAATTTGTTTTTCTACTCGACCGTCTGTGTGAGTTCTTTTGTAAACAGTATCCATAACAATCTCCTAAATAATTGGGGTGAGCCTTTTGACCCACCCCTTTTATTACTAGCTGTTTGCGATACGGCAAGCCAACTGTGGACGAACGGCTTTGTAGCCGTAAAGGACATCGATACGACAAGGGAATTTGTCGTTGTTAATGTCATAGTCACGAACAATACGAATAGAAATCCCATCCATAGCTTTGCGTGATGCCATGTCTACACCACGGGGCATAACCAAGTCAGCAGTTGCAAAGGTAAATGCATTTTTATGGTAGGCCATAGAAATACCATAAACAGCGGAAGCACCGCCTACTTTAGTTATTGCGCCTGTTGCAGTTGGTGCAGCAGATGCGTTAGCTTGTGCGCCTGTTATGCTAATAGCTGGGCTTATACCAACAGTTGTTGCAGATGCACTCATGTTAGCAGTTACAGTGAATTGCTTTAAAACACCTGTGTCTGCTTTAGTTTCTGGATGAACAGAATTGCAACCAGCAAAAGTAATAATGTCACCTTTTGTAAAAGTGCCACTACCATTTGAGCTGTGAGTAATTGTTGCGCCTACTTGATCCGCACCGTTTACTTTATGATCACCAGTCCCGTCATCACTGCCAGAAGTATGACGCTCCCACAAAGTATTCTCATAAATGTCAGAGAAACCAGCGAATGGGCCGCCTAAACGTCCCTCTTTGTAGTTAGAAGAAACAGAGCTTTCTGCGTTAGTTAGACCCTTGATTGCATCAACCATGTTCACGTTATCAGTCGTGTTCATATTTAAGCAACGTCCGTCATATGGAGCTAAGTTGTCGGTTAGAATCTTACCGCCTGTTACCATACCAGCAAAAGTTGCAGCAGAGCCAACATTAGAATGTTGATTAGCAACATCTTGGTACATGGACATAACATCTGCTTCGATGTTAGCAGCTAGTACAGACATCGCTGGCTGTAAAATCCGCTCACTGAATGAGTCGATGTCTAAGGTTAATTCCTCAGATGTAAAGTTTACATCAACACCTTTTTGAGTTGCAATTTGCAAACTTGTGTTTGTTTCAACATTGTCTTGTACAGATAAAGAAGCACCTGTGCGTACAGTGTATTCATTTGGTAAACGAATACGCAATGTGTCACCAATTTTTGCTCCGCTCTTAGCGAAGGATGAATCGTATTGACGATCAATTGTTCCTAAGAAATTAGCTTTTTGGTGCAAGATCATCAACGCTTCGTTGGTAATCATGTCGATAGTTAAGTTAGAGTTAGCCATAATCTAGCCTTTCATATTTTTGCGTTTCTGCGCCATCCTTAGTTCCCGATAGGCGTTAGGGTCTGACACGTTTGATAGCGATTTAGGTGCAGATTGCTTTTTTGGCTTTAAGTTCTTAGATGGCTTAACTTCTACCACTTTAGACCCCTTTGGCTTTTTAGCGTTCTTTACCTTTTGTTCCGTCCGATAACCAATCTCAGCATAATGCAAGGCTTTAATTTCTGAAGGTGTAACCGCTGAAGCAACCATCGCCTCTGGGAACCCCATAACTTCTACCGCAAAACGACCAAGTTCAGTCTTTCGATCATCGCCCCAATTTGGGATTTCCTTTGCAAGTTGAGCGTCTGTCCGCTGTGCAGTCCTAACCATGTTTTCATGGCGTAGTTCTGTGCGTTTTTGCTCCGCTTGTTGGATTGTTCCAACCAATTGTGACCTTTGTTGCTGTAACTGTTGCATCTGATGTTGCAGTTTAGTTGCAGACGTTATGTCAGCGTCAAAAGCAGAATTCCAATCATAGTCTTGGTAATTCTTTAGCTGTAAATCTATAGCCGCTAAATTAGCAATACCTAACTGATTTGCGTTTGTTGCTTCCATGTACTGTTGAAAATCTTGTTTTTCAGCCGCTAAAGTTTGCGTTTTTACCGTATAATCCTGCTCCCGCATAAAAGCGTCTTTTAATTTGGGGGGAAGTTTATACTGCTCACCGTCATACTCAACATCAACAGTTTCAAGAACAGACTCCCCTTCGGGCTGGTCATCTTCCTGCTCTGATTCTTCGCCATCTTCAGCTTCATCAGGTTCTTCGCTGCCTTCTTCAACAACTTCTGTAGAGTCATCTTCGGTTTCAGATTGGTCTTCAGAGACTTCTTCAACTTCTGATTCGGACGTTTCTACAACGCTATCCGCTAAATTATCATCCATGTTAACTGTTTTCCTACTTTTCCGCAATTAAAAAAAGTAACGCTCACAATAAGCGTCTGCACCTCTTTATCGGACGAGCGGAAAACGTCCCATATTACAAGTCAATTACTATTTCTGTACTAGCACCTTCTGAAGATACTGGTGATTTTTGCATCATAGACATATCAGCTTTGTATTTCTCTAATTCTAACTTCTGACGGTCTAAATTAAGACGCTCTTTGTCTATGTCTATTTTCTGTTGATTAAATTCTGCATTAAATGCCGATTGCTGTGCATCCGCTTTAATGTCCATTTGTTTTAGCACAATAGAAGTATCATCTTTTTCAGACATTAACGTCGACGCTGCCTTAATTTCCGCTTCTTTTGCTTTAATCTGAGCTTCCATCCTGTCGGTCTCTGCTCGCATCTGATCAATGTCAACTTTTCGGCTGTCGATCTGGAGTTTAGCTTGGTCAACTTGGTTCTCCGCTTGTTTGCCTTCACGATCTGCCATTAACTGATTTATAACTTGTTCCATGCCTTGCATCTGTTGTGTCATCTGAGCAACGCGAGGGTCTGTCTTCTCATCAATAACACCAGGCGGTAACATAGATTTAAGGCGTTTTGCAAATACATCAGCATTAGGCCAATCCATAGATTCAGCTACTAAATCCCCAGTAACAGCAGCGGCCTGTGGAAATGCTTGCAATAGCGCCAGCATTGAACCTCGCGCCTCTTCTCGTTGAGTTGTGTAGCTTGGCCCAGCCTTAACAGTTACGTCATATTTTCCAACAGTTAAATCATATATATTTTCCATAGCCTCTTTTTGCTCAATCGCTTCACCTTGCAACATCTGTTGTTCTTTAGTTATAGGTTGATTAACCGCAACCGTTTGAGCAACGCCATCCTCTCCTAACACTCTAACCATCCTAGCACGGCTATAAACGTGCGGAATTAAACCAACTATAATTACGCCAGCATGACGAATTGCACGGGACATATTATCAATAAAGTGAAAAGTAGATGTGTCGCCTTCACGCACACGTTTAGCAATCGCAACACCGCTAATTTCATTAGATTGTTGTCCCATGCTTGCGTTGTGCATACCCATCACAGATTTCATGTCTTCGCCAGCGTTCATGGCTTCCTGTAATGCACCAGCAGGGGGAGCAGCAAAAGGCTGGCGTTGTGGTGGAACGTCACCGTCATATTCTAAAAATGGTATATTTTCAGTGTTAGCGTTTTGCCAGCGGTCTAAGTCTGTGTTGAATGCACCCGTTGGGCCAATAAACGGACTACGGTTCTGCAACGCCAACAATTCAGTCGTTGTTGTTCTCCAATAATTATATGTCCGTTGTGCGTCTTTGCTAAAATGAATTAATGAAAGAAAATTGCGCTCACCATCGGAAAAAACTTCTTCTCCGTAGACAGGAACAATTGGTATATATTGACCAGGCCATTCATTAGTTTCCAATATCTCCTGACCGTTCATAATGTATTGCGTAACTTTGTGGCTTTGCGTTTCTCGTGTTTCCATTATGTCATTACCAAGAGCTTCATACTCATCTTTTAGTTCTTGATACACTTCGTCATAAACAACATCGCCAGATGCCAACAAATGAATTGTCTTACTTGTTTCTTCACGTAACCAATATTCGGCTATGCGTATTTCGTTTGCTTCAAACCATGTTGAGTCATTGCTTGCAGAATTGCCTGGACTCCAATCAATAACCTGTGCGTCTGGGTAATCTGCCTCAAAATCATCCCTTGCTACCATTTCGGTCACAAAACAACAATTCCAGTCACTGCTGTCAGCGCATTGTGACTTAGGGTCTGGGAAAACCGTTAACGGATTAATTATGCGGTCTATTGATATATCCATATCAAAGGTGTCGTCATCTGCGTAATTCATCCCAATGCGGAAATAACCAAAGCCACCGCTAACCGCACTATCTAACGCAGTATCATAAGCTAAATCAGCTTTGCTAATTTGCTCAATATTCCGAATAATACCGTTTAAGACTTCTGCCGTTTCTGGGTCTGCCTTATCATCAACAGGATGAACTTTAATGCTTGGCTTATTCTGTCTTGCATCGTTTACAACTTGCTTAATAAAACTAGGAAGTTTGTTAATAACTAACGTAGGGCGACCTTGGATGCGTCTAGCTTGAACATCTTCTGGTTCCCATTGCTCACCTAATCGCGCAAATTTTATATCATTTTCATAACGATTCATGTTACTTTCAAAAGCATCAGAAGCGTCTTGGAATTTCTTCTTTGCTTTTGTAATTATGTCTTCGTCAGTATCTGATGAAGATGTGCCAGATGAATATTCCATATTTAAATCCTTTGATGATAATTTTATTTAGCACACAATTTATGAAATCACAACCTTAACTCATCCAGCTACTTGGTTGTCGGTTAGATGTTCTTTTAACTGGTCTGTTTATCATGGATGGAAATAATTTAGTGAACATCCAAACTAAAGCATCTACTCTGTCAGGACTTCCCGATCCATCATATCCTGATGCAGTCATGCGGCACATTTGTGATTCAAGTTCTGGAAATGATCCAACATGACTAATTTGATTCATAGCGTATAATGCACTGATGGGTTCCGCTCTAACGTGCTTGCCCCTAGTAGCAACCACATCAATAATATTTATGTTAGGTCTAATTGTTTTCAGAGTGTGGCGAACCATGTCACCGCCTTGATTTCTTTCTACGACTATACTATCAGCGTCCCATTTATCAAAAACTGCAACAGCACGTTCTGCCCATTGCTGTGGAGACCCTTTAAGACTTACATCATCTAAAACGTATCCTTTGCCGTCTTCTCCAAGACCACCAACTACAATCCCATGCTCGTCACTATTTTCTGTATTGCTTACCGCAGGGTCTACAGAAACAACAATACGACCTATTGTTGGGATATTATGAATACGGTTAGAATGAATGTTTGCCATGTTCCATATTGCACCAACTGCTTGCGGGGCATAATCACCTAACCAAATATGAGCAAATCTATCAGGGTTATTTTTCCTATCTTGCTCCATTTCAGATTTAAGTTCGTCAGGAAAATATTTGTTATCGTCAAAGTTTATCCGTTTAATTATTGCATCGTCAGGCAATGTTAACCCTCTAAAAAATTTATCAACAGGATCATCTGAACTGTCTGGGTTCCATGACCACCATAGTTCCGATCCTTTAGCTCTTATTGTTGGTCTTAAAAGCTCGATGCTTTTTTTTGAAAATACATTAGCTTCTTCAACCCATGCAATATTATAATTTTCGTAACTTTTTATAGATTCGCTGTTTTGTGAGTTCATGCCTGTAAATGTAATAACGCCACCGCCTGGCGTTTCTATTTCATCATGTTTTATGTTAAACATTGAGCCATAACCCATAGTTTGTATTTTGTCTTCTATTAATCTTTTTGCCGATTCCTTTAAACTTTTTTGCACTTCTCTGATGCACAACACTCTAAATCCAATATTATTAGCAGCGTTAGCAACTACACTTTCAGCAAAGAAGTGCGACTTCCCAGATCCACGTCCACCGTAAAGGCATTTATCACGGCTAGGCCTCATAAAGTCTTGGAAAACATCTGACGCAGCGCATAAATTATTTATCTGTGACAACAGAACCCCACATAATAATTGGTTTATCGCCTTTTACTTCTTGCACGTTTGTTTCTTTCCAGCCCATTTGCGTTTTAGCCCA
>TARA_R110002050_G_scaffold25284_3_pt1 | contig 15682 bp, 13 predicted proteins | sample TARA_R110002050 | Tara Oceans TARA_R110002050 (sample SAMEA4396988) | marine metagenome | biome: Polar Biome; feature: [DCM] deep chlorophyll maximum layer (ENVO:01000326); material: water (ENVO:00002006), including particulate matter (ENVO:01000060) such as... | depth 25 m
GTTGTGTCCAACCGTCATCATAAATATAACCGATAGCATCGCCTATTATATTCACTAAAAGGGAATAGACATATAAAATAAAAGCATCAATAAAAAATGCTATAATTCGCTCACCAATACTAACAATGGTATAATTAAGATTAACATTTTGCGTTGTATTGATTTGAAGGTTATTCATTAAGTCTTAAATTTAACAAGGTAAATACTGTTTATGCGCGAAGCTGCTTTTGTAAGGCAAAATAAGGAAAAATGGATAGCATTTGAAAAGGCTATAAACCTTGGGGCCAACACAAATCCAGATGATCTTGCCAATGGCTATATTCAACTGACCAATGATTTAGCTTATGCGCAAACTTATTACGCAGAAAGTAAGACTTTATTGTATTTAAATGGTTTGGCTTCACAAGCTCACCAAAAAATTTATAAAAATAAAAAGGAAAGTCGTAATCGTGTTATTGACTTCTGGCTTACCGAATTCCCACTATTTTTCAAACAATATCACAAAACATTAGGCATTGCCTTCTTGATTTTTGTTATCGCATCTGCAATTGGTTCACTATCTGCATTAAACGATGCTACTTTCGTTAGATTAATTCTAGGGGACGCTTATGTCAATGAAACCTTAAATAATATTGCAAACGGAGATCCCGCGGCAATTTATAAAGGTGGTAGTGAAATAGGCAGCTTTTTAGGGATTACCATTAATAATATTAGAGTAGCTTTTTTAGCCTTTGCCTTTGGCGTTATTACGAGCATAGGTACCGCCTACATTCTTTTTAGTAACGGAATTATGCTCGGTGCATTCATAACATTTTTTTATGCTAAAGGCGTTTTCTTTGAAGCTAACAAACAAATATGGTTACATGGTACTATTGAAATCTCGGTAATTATCATTGCAGGTTGTGCTGGCTTAATAATGGGAAATAGCATTTTATTTCCTAAAACCTATTCTAGACGCATCTCTTTTATGAAAGGAGCAAAAGACGGATTAAAAGTAGTTGTAAGTACTGTGCCCTTTTTTATTATTGCAGGTTTTATCGAAGGTTTTATAACTCGCTATACCGATATGCCCAATTGGTTGGCATTTTTAATTATTGCCGCCTCTTTATTTTTAATTGTATTCTATTATATAGCTTACCCCATAATACTTAATAACAGACATGAAAGACAATTACATACCATTACGGGTAAACCGTGAATTCGGAGAAATAATCTCCACATACTTTGACTTTTTTAAACAGAATATTAAAAACTTCACCAATGTTTTCATTAACTATAATGGTATATTCTTAGTAGGATTATTAATTGCAAGTTATCTATTGGTCTCAGGTTTTATTGGGATAATTGCTCATGAATATAATTATGGGAATGTTTCTGGAGAGATTGGGCTAGAACAAAATTATTACCTTTATTTAGGTTTTGGCGGTTTTCTTTTCTTTGTCATTTTTATATGTGTCGCCGTTTTAAACTATTCGTTATCGAGTAGCTATATAATCAAATATGTAGAAAAGAAAAGTTCAGATATTGATAAGAAAGAAGTGTGGGAATATGCCAAAAGTCAGTTTGGCAATATTATAGTTTTTGTTTTGCTACTTATTCCTATATACCTAGTAATTTTAATGGCTTCATTCATTCTAGCCATAATTCCAATTTTAGGGATTTTTGCTCAATACATTTTGCAATTCTTTATTTCAGCATGGATCGGAGTCTCCTTTTTCGATATGTTAGAAAAGAAAAAGGGAATTACAGATGCCTTGGGTGAAGGCTGGAGATTAGTTACCGCTAATTTTTGGAAATCTGTAGGAGTAAACTTCGTATTAGGGTTACTTCTGGGAATTTTACTAATGATAGCATTAATAGTACCAGCAATAATAATTGGAGTGTATACATTTCATTTGGTTGAAAACAATGTAGATTATTCGCATTCTATAATTACAACTATAATTTACACGTTAGGTACCTGTTTCATATTAATTATAGCAGTTTACGGCCAATGCCTATCTCAATTTGTCAATGGTATATTGTATTATGCTTTACATGAAAAAACATATAATGAAAATACAAGGGCTTCAATAGCCCAAATAGGCCAAAACGACTAATTTGAAAAATACCTTTCTTCTTTTAGTATTTCAATTTGTAACCGTTATCTGCTTTGCACAAGGGGAACAAGACAGTATTGTTAGAATTGATACATCATCTGTTTTGACTATGCGCCAATTAGATGATAATCATTCTAAAAAGTATATAGGAGAAGAATTTAATTACACTACAAAAACTGGAGAATCACAAAACCTTCTAGCTCGTTTTATAAGTTGGGTAGGTAAAGGTCTATATCGCATTTTTGGTATAGAGTTATCACCACAACTGGTTCAAGCTTTAGAATACCTTATCTATTTTCTGTTGGTCATCTTGGCCATTTATTTAATGGTGAAAGTATTGATCAATGAAAAATTCAATTCTATTTTCAATAAAAAGGCCAAATCATTTCACGATATAAATCTAACTGAAGACCATATAGAAACTATTGATGTCAACAATCTATTATGTGCAGCAATAGAAAGTGACGATTACCGACTTGCCATTCGATATCAGTTTCTGCTAACTTTACAAAAACTTTCAAAAAACGATATTATTCAATGGCATTTCGATAAAACGAATTCTGATTACTTAATGGAAATAATACAGCCTAACATACAACAAGGCTTTAAAAAGGTAACCTACTTATATGATTACATATGGTATGGCGAACAGACTATCGATTTAAACAAATATGAAAAATCAGTTTTAGATTTTGAATCTATTAACAAACTAATTAAACTATAAATTGGAGAGGCGTTCAAAAATAATTCTCGGCTTTTTAATTGTGGTACTCGTTGGTATTATCTTGACCGAAATTGTTCGCCCCAGACCTATTAATTGGAGACCTTCATATACTTCAATTTCAAAGATACCCTTTGGATGCTTTGTGCTTTTTAATGAATTGCCTTTACTCTTTCCGAATAGCAAAGTACAATCGGTCGAAGAAAGTATTTATGATGTACTTATAAAAAATGATTCTTCGATAACTTCTAATTATATACTGATTAATGATAATATATATTTGGATGAACAGGAAACGAATCAAATTTTAGAATACGTTGCAAAGGGTAATCAAGTATTTATGGCAACTACAGAGCTAAGAGGTAAATTAGCTGACACGCTTAATATTGAAATTATTCAAGAGTATACCATTAAAGAAGACACCGTAAATGCCGACTTCACTCACAGTGACTTAAATAATAATATTTATAAATTTGAAAGAGGGGTAAATACTACCTACTTCACAAGTTTAGATACATTAAACACTGAGATTTTAGGTCATATCCATTTTATAGACAACACATTTTTGAATAATGAAAAGAACGTAAAACAAGTTAAACCGAACTTCATTAAAACATCGTTCGGCAAAGGAAGTTTTATTATCAACACCCTACCCATTGCATTCACAAATTATTATTTATTAAGCGATAATAGTAACTATAGCGCCAATAGTTTTTCTTACTTAAAAAATCATTTGTTGTATTGGGATGATTATAAAAAATCGGGAAGAAAGGTAATATCATCCCCAATGCGATTTGTATTAAATCAACCTGCTTTAAAATGGAGTTATTATTTAATAATATGTGGACTTCTGCTTTTTGTGATTTTTAAAGCGAAGCGAGAACAACGAATTATACCAGTTATTAAACCTTTAGAAAATTCATCTGTCGAGTTCGCTAGAACCGTAGGGTCTCTTTATCATCAAAGTAAAGACTACACTAACCTAAACAGTAAAAAGATAAACTACTTCTTAACCTATATAAGAAATAGATATTATATAAATACAACAGTTTTAGATGAAAGGTTAGTAACTCAATTAGCAGCGAAAGCAGGCAAAAACATTAAAGAAACAAAATCTTTAATAGACTTCATATTGAATTTGAAAAACAAACCTATGCATACAGAACAGGATACTTTAAACCTAGCACAGAAAATAAACACATTTAAACAATCTTATGGAAGATAATACACAAGATAAAAACAATTTAGAATTTAACTCTAGAATAGACCTTTCTAAGCTACAAGAATCGGTAGTTAGGGTTAAAGCTGAATTGGGCAAAGTAATCATTGGCCAACAAGACATGATAGAATTACTAATTGTTTCTATCTTGGCAAATGGGCATTCATTAATTGAAGGTGTACCAGGGGTCGCCAAAACAGTAACTGCAAAATTATTGGCAAAGACTATGAATGTCGATTTTAGTAGAATTCAATTTACGCCAGATTTAATGCCAAGTGATATTTTAGGTACTTCTATTTTTAATGTAAAAACATCTGAATTCGAGTTTAAAAAAGGCCCTATCTTTTCGAACATTATCCTAATTGATGAGATTAATAGAGCTCCTGCAAAAACCCAAGCAGCTCTTTTTGAAGCTATGGCAGAGCGACAAATAACTATCGATGGTAATGAATTTGAAATGCAACCTCCATTTTTGGTCTTTGCAACTCAAAATCCTATTGAACAAGAAGGCACCTACAGATTACCTGAAGCTCAACTAGATCGTTTTTTATTCAAGATTAATGTTCACTATCCTACTCTTGAAGAAGAAATTCAAATTCTAGAAAATAAACACCAACAGAAAACTACTAATATTGAAGCCCTTATTGATTCTGTATTATCGACAGAACAGATAGCTGCATACCAAAATGTAATAAAGGATATTATCGTAGAAGATAATTTACTGAAATATATTGCTGCAATAGTCAATAATACCCGAACTAACGCAAACCTTTATTTAGGTGCATCTCCAAGGGCTTCAATTGCCATATTAGAGGCCTCAAAAGCAGTAGCGGCAATTAATGGTAGGGATTTTATTACCCCAGATGATATTAAAAAAGTTGTAGGACCCATCTTATGTCACCGTATTATACTAACACCAGAGCGTGAAATGGAAGGGTTAACCGCAGAAAAAATGGTGCAAGATTTAATTCAAACCATAGAAATTCCTAGATAAGTAATTGTGAAAAAGGCGTTCAAAAACATATTTCTACAAAAGAGGTTTTTCTTTGCATTGACAGGGGTAATTCTCTGTTTTCTGGTATCCTATATCTTCGAAAACATTATATTTCTTGCCAAGTCCTTTTTCTATCTTTTCTTGATATTATGCCTTATTGATATACTTCTCTTATTTCTATCGAAAGGTGGTATAATTGCAGATAGAATTGTTTCTGACAAACTTTCAAATGGAGATGATAATACAATTGAAATTAAGGTCACCAATCAATACCTATTTACAAGTCACTTGACAATAATAGATGAACTTCCTTTTCAATTTCAAAAGAGAGACCTTAGTTTTAAAAGTAATTTAAAAACCGGTAATCAAAAACTATATTCCTACTCTGTTAGACCTGTAGAAAGAGGTATTTATAATTTTGGAAATTTAAATATTTTCGCTTGTTCCCCTATTGGTTTCATTGCCCGTAAGTTAACCTTTGACCAAGACAAAGAAGTACCTGTATACCCTTCTTTTCTACAACTTCGAAAGTATAATCTCTTGGCATTTAGCAATAGACTTTTTGAATATGGAATAAAGAAAATACGCCGTATTGGTCATACGATGGAGTTTGAACAAATCAAGGATTACATACAAGGTGATGATATAAGAAACATAAACTGGAAAGCCACAGCGAAAAAAGGTCAATTAATGGTTAACCAATTTCAGGATGAAAAATCTCAACCTGTATATTCAATTATTGATAAAGGTCGAGTAATGAAAATGCCTTTTAACGAACTTAGCTTATTAGATTATGCCATAAATGCTGCCTTGGTAATTAGCAACATTGCATTAAAGAAAAACGACAAGGCGGGTATGTTCGCCTTTAGTAACAAAATAGAAAATAGAGTAGTTGCTGAACGTAGAAGTTCACAAATGAATCTTATTCTTGAAACTTTATACAACCTTAAATCAAATTTTGTAGAAAGTGATTTTAGTAGACTGTATATCGACACAAAGAGACATCTGCCCCAAAGAAGTCTTCTAATACTTTACACCAACTTTGAAACATTAGATGCACTGCATCGTCAACTTCCTTACTTACAAGCAATCGCAAAACAACATTTACTTGTTGTTATATTTTTCGAGAATACTGAGCTCCTTTCTTATACCCAGAAAAAACCAAATAATACATTAGAAATTTTTGAGCAAACCATAGCAGAGAAATTTATTTACGAAAAGCAATTGGTAGTAAATGAATTACGCAAGTATGGTATACAGACCATTCTTACAATACCAGAAGATTTGACTATCAACACTATAAATAAATATTTAGAGATAAAGGCAAAGGGACTACTATAAGCCTACTTTAAAAAATAAGCAGCCTGTAATTCTGAAGTAATATCTCCCGTTCCATTTTCTACAAATATTGGCAAATCTAATTTAGCTACCAAGCAACCACATTTTTTTCCATTAAAACTTCTTCCTCTTCTATTATCATCATTACCTGTAAATACTTCTAATACTAATGCTGATACCACACCACCTAGCGTAGTAAAAACTACATCTCTTGTTTCCCATGTGGCACCCTTTGGTTTATCATAAAAAGCCTCTTTTGCTAATCCTGCAGCTAAGCTACTTCCCACAGCACCAGCCCAAGTCCAACCTCTTTGACCATTGGATATCTTATTCGCAGCATATCCTCCAACTCCTCCAATGACTATACCCGCCCCTAAATGTTTAACGGCATCGGCACTACTTTGAGCATATATAGATGAAATTGAAAATAGTAAATATAGTAAAGCAATTAATTTCATGTAAAAAGGGAATTTTTGTGTATAACGTTTTTCCTGTTTTTATATTATATCAGTCACCTCTTTTATCAAGAAACAATTCAACTTCGATAAACCCTACTTTAAAAACCATTCATGACTCATTTTTACACATACATTACTTGTAAAGCTTGGAACAAAAAAAAACGACTAACTTTATAAATCAATATAAAATAACAATGAAGACAATTTTACATAAATCAGATACCAGAGGACATGCTGATCATGGATGGTTAAATTCATATCATAGCTTTAGTTTCGCGAACTTTCATAACCCAGAACGTATGAATTTTGGGGTATTAAGGGTATTAAATGATGATGTGGTTGCTGCAGGCCGTGGTTTTGGAACTCATCCTCACAGTAATATGGAAATAATTTCTATTCCCCTAGAAGGTGATCTTCAACATATGGACGATATGGGGAATTCTACTGTCATTAAATCAGGTGATGTTCAGGTAATGAGCGCAGGCACAGGAGTTTCACATAGCGAGCACAACAAAAACAAAAATGAACTGGTTAAATTTCTACAAATTTGGGTAATTCCGAATAAAAGAGATGTAACTCCTCGATACGATCAAATTTCTATAAAAAATATAGAAACTAAAAATAGTCTATTTCAAATTCTCTCGCCAAATGAAGATGATTATGGTGTTTGGATTCACCAAGATGCATGGTTTCATTTAGGAGATTATGAGTCTGGAGAAACGGATTCGTATTCTATAAAAAAAGAAGGTAATGGCGTATATATTTTTGTATTAGAGGGTGAAATCGTTGTGAATGACCAAGTATTAAATAAACGAGATGGTTATGGAATTTGGGAAACTGACTCATTTACTTTAAGTACGAATAGTGATGCCAAAATATTGGTTATGGAAGTACCTATGAGTAATTAGCTATTTTGTAGACTTCATAAAAATAAGAGTAAACTATTGTGTTAAAAAAAGACGCCAAATAAAGGCGTCTTTTGGGTTTATTAAGCGGCTACTTTCTTATATTTAGGTGAAATATGGCCCAAGTATAAGTACCCCCTCCGGCATATTTATTATAACTGAAAATAGAAATTAGGTGAAAGGGCCATTAAAGTTTTTTTAATGGTAAACTTATAGGAAGTGATATATTCCTTCTAATATTTTAATTTGAATAACTTGTCAAAAGTCAATAAAAAATCGACAAATAATATTTTTAAAAAAGGTAGACTATTAGATGAATTTGGTCTAATAACATTTATCCCTACTCTATGCTCATTTATTGTATTTGTTGGTACTCTTTTCTTTTATCCTTTTAAATTGCAAATCATCGCGCTATTTATTTCGCTTGGTTTCGGTGTTGGGTTTTTATTGAATCGATTAAAATTCAATAAAGCTACTCGGCTTTATATGACATTATATCCGCCAACAATATTTATGTTTATCATACTATTAATAGGTGGTTTTTTTAGTCAAGCGGTAGGTTTTGCCACCATGGCCTTTTTAGCATTTATAGGATATCGTAGAAACCCGAAATTGAGAATTGTCATTATTACCTATGATATTCTGGCATTTATAATACCAACAGTTTATATTCAGATTCACGAACCTTTATTAGGTGTTATTAATATTCCTTACGATGAAATTCTTGTTTTTATAGCTTGTCTGGCATGGCTTTCATTAACATTTCGAATGTACGATGAGACAAAGACTAGAAAGTATACCAATACTTTAGAAAAAAACAACAGGGCACTATTAGAAAGTGAGTCTAATCTTAAAAAAGCACAAATTGATTTAAAAAATCAAAATAATAAACTGGCTGTATTAAACCATGAATTGAAATTAAAAAATAAACATATAGAGGAATTCACTTTTATCTTAACACATGATTTAAAAGGCCCGTTAAATAACATAAATATTATTGCCAAAGAATTACAGAATCAACATTCATCAGCTAGTTACACAAATTTCGATAACTTTTTAAAGCATTTAGATGGTAGTTCTGCTAGATTGACAAATTTGGTTCAAGGTTTATTAAAATATGCGGAAATCGGCAGTTCAAGTCAAATGGAGACTATAAATATCAATGAAGTCATTAATTTTGTGCTCGAAGATTTATCAGAAAAAATAAAAGAAAGTAATGCCGAAATAATTGCGGAAGATATGCCAGTTTTAATCGGTAGATCCAATGACCTTAGAATGTTATTCCAAAATTTGATTCATAATGCACTAAAATTTAAATCATTGAATAAAGTACCGCGCATTACAATTCGTTCTGTAAAAGTACCTGGCTCTTTTCAATTTAGTGTCGAAGATAATGGCATAGGTATTCCTAAAAATCAACAAGACAATATCTTCAACGCCTTTCACAAATTACATAACCAGGCAAAATTTGAAGGCTCTGGTATCGGACTTTACGGTAGTAAAAAAATTATCAATCACCACCAAGGTCAAATATGGGTGGAGTCTGAAGAACAAAAAGGAAGTAAATTTCACTTTACCATAAGTACTAATCTTATACAACACAATACGGTTGAAGAACCATTAAAATTTTAAAACCCTTTATATGAAACAATTTTTAGCAACCCTATTATTGATACTGTTCACAAATATTGGTATCGCTCAAGAAAGTGCATTGAAATTGGGAATAGCCGGTCTTACTCATGGTCATGTTGGTTGGATACTTAGTAGAGAATCACAATCTGATATTAAAATGGTGGGTATAGTTGAACCCAACAAACTGTTAGCACAAAAACTTTCTAATGAATTTGGCTTTTCCATGGATATCGTTTTCGACACAATGGATGAAATGATAAAAAAGGTAAAACCAGATGCGGTAGCTGCTTTTGGCAATATAAAAGAACATTTAAATGTAGTAGAAATATGTGCCCCAAAAGGAATTGATGTCATGGTAGAAAAGCCCTTAGCCACCAATCTAGAAGATGCTAAAAAAATTGAAGCATTGTCCGAAAAATATAAGATTCATGTGTTAACAAATTTTGAGACTTCTTGGTATGAGACCAATGTAATGGCAAACGATTTATTAGAGAAAGGAGCAATTGGTGAATTAAGAAAGGTAATCATTAGAGACGGGCATAAAGGCCCAAAAAAAATTGGTGTTTCTGATGAATTTTTAGAATGGCTATCAGACCCAATATTAAATGGTGGCGGGGCAATTATGGATTTTGGCTGTTATGGAGCTAATCTTATGACTTGGCTAATGAAAGGTAAACGACCTATTAGTATTACTGCCGTTACACAACAATTACAACCTGAAAACAACCCTAATGTCGATGACGATGCTACAATTATTTTAACCTACAATAATGAAATGGCCATATTAGAACCTTCTTGGAATTGGCCTATAGGAAGAAAAGATATGGAACTCTATGGTACAAAGGGTGCTATTTATTCTGACAACCCTACTCAATTACGATTAAGACTTTCAAAAGGATATAGCGATTATACTGAAGAAACATTTCTTTTAGGGGAACGTGAACACCCTTATAATGATCCCTTTTCAGTTTTTGCCGCTGTCATCAATAAACAGTTAATTTTAGAACCATACAATGTTTATTCTTTAGAGAATAACATAATTACTATGGAGATTCTACAAGCAGCCATAACAAGTTCTAAAACTGGTAGAACCATTAAACTTTAATCAAATTCAACTTCTATATTCTTACACTATGAAACAAATTCTAACTACCCTATTCTTAATTACATGTCTCACAGGTTTTTCTCAAAAATCTATTATAGGATTTTCTACTGAAAACACCGAAAAACAACTTCAACTAGAAAAAAGTTTTGAAGAAAAATTAAATGCCACCAACTTAGATCAGTGGATGCAGAAAATGGCTGCAGAGCCTCATTGGGTCGGTACTGAATTTGGTGAGAAAAATGCTAAATGGATTCAAAGTCAGTTTGAATCTTGGGGCTTTGATACCAAAATAGAAACCTATCAAATTTTATTTCCTTATCCTACGGAAAGGGTTTTAGAACTAACCGGACCTACGAAATATACTGCAAAATTAACCGCAGTTCCTGTAGAAGGAGACCCATTTACTGCGCAAGGTGATGCACTTTTGCCGAGCTACAATGCATTTTCTACCGATGGTGATGTAGAGGCCGAATTAGTATTTGTCAATTATGGTATTCCTAAAGATTATGAAGAATTAGAAAAACTTGGCATAAGTGTAAAAGGGAAAATTGTTATCGCTAAATATCAAGGTTCATGGAGAGGTATTAAGCCAAAGTTAGCTGCTGAAAAAGGAGCTATCGGCTGTATTATTTACTCAGACCCTGAAGATGATGGTTATGGCCAAGGCGATGTGTACCCTAAAGGTGCTTATAAAAACAAAACAGGCGTGCAGAGAGGTTCTGTTATGGATATGCCTACTTACCCAGGTGATGTTTTGACCCCTGGTTATGCAGCTACTAAAGATGCTAAAAGATTAGATCGAAAAGATGCGCCGACCATTACAAAAATTCCTGTATTACCAATTTCATATGAAGATGCGCTACCTCTTTTATCTGCATTAGATGGTACGGTAGCACCTGAATCATGGCGAGGTGGTTTACCTATAACGTATCACATAGGTCCTGGACCAGCAAAAGTACACCTGAAACTTACTTTCGATTGGAAACTGGTACCTGCACATAATGTAATTGCAACTTTAAAAGGCACTGAATTTCCAGACCAATGGGTAATGCGCGGTAATCATCATGATGCATGGGTTCATGGCGCAAACGACCCTATTAGTGGTATGGTAGCCCTTATGGAGGAAGCCCGAGCAATAGGTGAACTAGCTAAAAAAGGTCAGAAACCAAAACGAACCTTAGTCTTTTGTGCTTGGGATGCTGAAGAACCGGGTCTAATCGGATCCACTGAATGGGTAGAAGACCATAAAAAAGAACTGCAAGAAAAAGTAGTTGCCTATATCAATACTGATGGTAATGGTCGCGGATTTTTAGGCGCAGGAGGTTCACACTCATTACAGGCCATGGTAAGTGAGGTGGCCGGTTCAGTTATCGACCCACAAACCAAAGTATCGGTTAAAGAGCGACGTATTGCTGCGAATATGGTTAATGGCGGTGATGATTCTTTTGAATTATATGCACTAGGCTCTGGCTCCGACTACACTCCTTTTATACAACATGCAGGTATCGCAGCCTTAAATCTAGGATTTGGCGGTGAAAATGGTGGAGGAGAATACCATACCATTTATGATACATATCCCCATTACAAAAGATTCAAAGACCCTGAATTTGCATATGGTGTTGCGTTGGCGAACACAGCAGGTCTAATAACTTTACGTTTGGCAAATGCAGATGTACTACCGCTAAATTTCTCACAGTGGTATTCGACCGTTTCAGGATACCTTACAGAAATAATTAATGAAACAGAGAGTATGCGTAAAGATGTTCTTAAGCATAACACAATGGTAGAGAAAAACACATATCAATTAGCGGCTGATCCTACAAAACAAATTAAGAGCCCTACTAAAAAAGATAGGGTACCTTATATCGACTTTTCCCCTTTACAGAATGAATTGGTTTTACTAAATGAATCTATAACCGAATTCCAGAAAACCAATACTACGGCACTTTCCAGCAAGATAAGAAATGAACTCAACAAGAAACTAATGAAAGCTGAACATATGTTAACTTCTGAAAGAGGACTACCTAGAAGACCTTGGTTTAAGCACCAAATTTATGCTCCTGGTTTTTATACAGGTTATGGTGTTAAAACACTACCTGGAGTTAGGGAAGCCATTGAACAAAAAGATTGGAAAGAGGCACAAGAACAAATTGAAATATTAACTTCTACTTTCAAGAGTTTTAATACATTTATTAATGAAATGAACACGAGTATAAAATAATTATTATGGATTCAAAATATAAAAAAGTTTTTGGCGGTAATAGTATAGAAGCCCATAGGGTGGAACTATCCTTAAAGGATAACAATATTGAACCTATTCTAAAAGATGAAAGTGAATCTGCACGTTTGGCTGGTTTTGGAGCACCTTTATCTGATATCATTCAGATTTTCGTTCATGAAGATGAAGAAGTAAAAGCCTTGGAGCTAATTACCCAATTAATTAGGAAAGAATAATATCAAAAAAAAGCCCCCAATTATGGGGGCTTTTTTTACTTCTAAAGTATCTTATCCTTTAGATAAAGGCGTTATTTCTAACTTTCTGAATTCTACAGGGCCATGGTCACCTTGTATCATTATCGGGCCAGCTTCAGCTTCGTTATTATCCAAAGTACCACCAGTCATACCATCGATATTTTGGTTTGAAATAATGGTCTTACCATTTGCAACAATTGTTACTCGCCTACCAATTAAAGTGATATCGAACGATTGCCACTCCCCAGCCTTCAAGGCCACATTCTCACTTGGAGAAAGTAGACCATAAATTCCACCAAAATAAATAGAAGATGCTTCCAATCCTATATTATCTGCTATTTGCACTTCGTAACGACCTCTTAAGTATAAACCACTATTACTACCTTCAGGATATCGAAATTCTGCATGCAATTTAAAATCCTTGAACTTCTCTTCAGAAATAAGGTTAACGCCCGATTTAGAACTCGTTAATACGCCATCAATTACGGCCCATTGGTTACCTTCCTTTAATTTCCATCCATTTAAATTCTTTCCATTAAAAAGCTTTATGGTCTTTCCTTCTTTTGCATTGTCATAAAAAGGTAGAATTGGAGATTTTGTAGCCGTCCAATTATAGGTTTTTCCATCAACATAAATCATAGTGCCTTCAAGTCCGTCACCAACCATTTTTCCTTCAAACTCCATATTAGAAGCTCCTGGTTCCCACTGTGGGGGAATTTCAAATGAGAATAAATCTCCATGTTTTTCTATTTCTGCAATAGGTCGTGCGCTACCGAATGCATAAGTAAACCTACCAATTAGAGTATTTGTACCTGAATGTCTAATTTCTAGCCACGATGGTAATTCCTCTCCTTCTTGATCAATTGTTAAATTCCATTTTCCTTCTAAAGGATGCCCTTCTTGCCCAACCATAACGTTTATGCTTAGGGTAGCAAAACAAAGAAGAGCAAAAACTGTTTTTATTGTATTCATAGTATTAGATGTTTGATATGCTTTCAAATATACTGGAAGTTTTAAAATAGTGTTTCCACTCGAAGAGTTAAATACTATCAAAATCAAAAAAAAAGCATATTTTAAATATCATGTTAATAAATAAACTACAATAGTTTTTCATTATTGATTAATTACAATAATCGTTACATTTAAACTTTAAATCAACCTGAAATCAAAATGACAACATTTCAAAAGTTTTTTCTAGGCATTTTTACCATATGCCTTTTAACTATTTCCTGTGAACAAAAAAAACCAATTGAAATTCCCTTAACCATTCAACAAGATAGCACTGAACTACTTGAAATGGCAAAACTTGCTAGGGAAAGTATTTCAGCGAAAGTAGCCGATGGTTTAAAATTGAGCCTTTGGGCCTCAGACTCTTTAGCGCCAGATCCTATTGCCATGGATATTGATGATGATGGTAACATTTATATAACCCGATCTAACAGAAATAAAAATTCTGAATTTGACATCCGCGGGCATAGAGATTGGATGACAGAATCCATAGCGTTGGAATCTGTTGAAGACAGAAGAGCTTTTCTTCATAAAACCTTCGCTCCTGAGCTTAGTAAAGAGAATGAGTGGTTGCCTGATTTAAACAATGATAGCATTCACGATTGGCATGACCTTGCAGTAGAACAAGACGAAGTTTGGATGTTAGAAGATACTGACAAAGATGGTATAGCCGACATATCTACTCAAATAATGAATGATTTTAACGATGAAATCAATGATCAGGCAGGAGCACTTTTGGTTAGAGATGAAGATGTTTTTGTAGGTATTGGTCCAGGTATGTATCGACTTACCGATACTAACGGTGATAAAATTTTAGATACTAAAATGAGCATTGCAACTGGTTTTGCAGTGCATATTGGCTTTAGCGGTCACGGTATGTCTGGGGCAATTGAAGGACCAGATGGAAAAATTTATTGGGGCATCGGCGATATTGGAGCAAATATTACTACAATTGATGGTGAAAACCATAAATACCCAAATGAAGGAGTTATCGTAAGAAGTAATCCGGATGGCTCTAATTTTGAAGTATTTGCACACGGATTAAGAAATACACATGAATTTGTTTTTGATGCGTACGGGAATATCATTTCATCAGATAATGATGGTGACCATAAAGGAGAAAGTGAAAGACTGGTTCATATCGTAGAAGGCTCTGATGCTGGTTGGAGAGCTAACTGGCAATATGGAAAATATACAGACCCAAAGAATAATGGTTATAATGTTTGGATGGATGAAAAACTGTTCGTTCCTCGTTGGGAAGGACAAGCAGCTTATATTATGCCTCCAATCCAAAATTTTCATAATGGACCTACAGGAATGAGATATAACCCTGGTACCGCACTTGGTAAAAAATGGTTGGATAAATTCTTTTTGGTAGAATTCGTTGGTGACCCTAGCCGTTCTCATATTTGGTCTTTTGATTTGAAACCTAAAGGAGCTTCTTTTGAGTTAAATACAGATGAATCTATTTTATCGGGCGTATTACCCACAGGAATTGATTTTGGCCCTGATGGGGCTTTATACTTGGCCGATTGGGTAAATGGTTGGGGAAGTAAAGATTATGGTAGGGTCTGGAAGTTAGACGTAACAGAAGAAACTAACGATCTAGCCCAAGAGCGATTAGAGACGCAAAGATTAATGAAACACAACTATAAAGATGATAAATCAGAAAATTTAGTAAAACTATTAAGTTACGGTGATATGAGAATTCGCCAAAAAGCACAGTTCGAA
>TARA_R110002050_G_scaffold350_7_pt1 | contig 15677 bp, 12 predicted proteins | sample TARA_R110002050 | Tara Oceans TARA_R110002050 (sample SAMEA4396988) | marine metagenome | biome: Polar Biome; feature: [DCM] deep chlorophyll maximum layer (ENVO:01000326); material: water (ENVO:00002006), including particulate matter (ENVO:01000060) such as... | depth 25 m
ACGTGGCGAATCTATAGCCATGGAAAGCAACTATTGTGAGATTGACCCGGGAAAGGTGGATGAATTTGGTATTCCAGTATTGCGCTTTAACTATCAGTGGTCCGATCACGAACGTTTACAAGCCAAGCACATGCAAGAAACCTTTGCGGAAATAATCCACAACATGGGCGGACAGGTCATAGGGAAACCGGCAGGAAAGGATCGGGATTACGGGTTGCTTAACCCAGGAGAAATAATCCACGAAGTAGGTACCACAAGGATGGGCGATAACCCTAGAACTTCTGTTGTAAATAAGTGGGAACAAATGCACGATGTGGATAATGTTTTTATTGTTGATGCAGGACCCTTTGTTTCCCAAGCGGATAAGAACCCTACATGGACCATCCTGGCCCTGGCCTGGAGAACGTCAGATTATATAATTGAGCAATTGAAAAAACAAAATATCTAGTATTATGGATAGAAGAAAAAGTATAAAATCCATTATCCTTGGTGGTGTAGCGGGTGGATTGGCAATAAATGGATGTAAGCCGGGAACGGAAGGGGAGGCTGGAGCCGCAGAGGCCTTGGTACAGGAAGAAAAGCATTTCGGGAGGACTCCTGAGGAAAAGGAGTTGCTGAAAAAACTCTACGCGGAACAGTTTTTTAACGAACATGAAATGGCTACTTTAGGAGTGTTATGTGCCTTGATTTTACCTGCCAGCGGAACCTATGGTAGTGCTACCGATGCCGGAGTGCCCGATTTTATAGAATTTATGGCCAAAGATATCCCTGCCTATCAAACTCCACTGCAAGGTGGCCTAATGTGGTTGGACCACAAGAGCAATAAAGATTACGGAGTGGAATTTAAGTCCGCAACCGAAACTCAGCAAAAAGAGATTTTGGATGCCATTGCATTTCCGGACAAGGAAAATCCGACATATGAGCAACAATTCTTTTCCCTGGTTCGCAATTTAACCGTTACCGGATATTATACTTCAAAGGAAGGTATTGAAGCGTTGGGGTATAAAGGTAATTCCCCCAATGTTTGGGACGGGGTGCCGGAAGACGTTTTGGCAAAGCATGGAAAATCCTATGACCCTGAATGGATTGCCAAATGTGTGGACCAAAGTAAGCGCAACGATATGGCAGAATGGGATGACGAAGGTAATTTGTTGACTTAAAAATATTAAGTGATATCGAATTATAAATATAGGATGAAGAGATTACAGGTACTATGGCTATTTTTAATAGCCATAGTTTTTTTTGGAACAGTAAGTGTTACGGCCCAAGAGGTGGGATTACAATTGTACAGCCTTAGAAATCAGTTTAAGGAAGATATCCCAAGTACCCTGAAATTGATAAATGACTGGGGTATTACCGTTTTGGAAGGAGGGGATAGCTACGGGATGCCCGAGGAGGAGTTTAAGGAACTACTTACCAAAAATAATTTAAAAATGGTTAGTATAGGTGCCACATTCAACGATTTGGCCATTGCGCCGGAGGAGGTTGTAAAAAAGGCTAAAAGTTACGGTGCCACCTATGTTATGTGTGCATGGATCCCACACCATGGCAACAATTTTGGTTTTGTGGATGCACAAAAGGCTGTTGAGGTATTCAACAGGGCTGGGAAACTTTTAAGGGAAAAGGGCCTGAAATTGGCGTATCATGCCCATGGATTTGAATTTAGGCCCTATGGTGATGGTACACTCTTTGATTATATGGCGGAGAATGCCAATTATTTCGATTTTGAAATGGATGTGTATTGGGTACATCACGCAGGTGCAGATCCTACGAAATTATTAAAAAAATACCCTTCAAAATTCATTTTAATGCATTTGAAGGATATGGAAAAAGGAACCACTAAAAATAATACGGGCCATGCCGATGTTGAAACAAATGTAGTTTTGGGAACTGGGGAGGTGGATATAGCGGGCGTTGTGGCCGAAGCCAAAAGATTGGGCATCAAATATATGTTCATAGAGGACGAGTGTTCCAGGGTGGTGGACCAAGTGCCAAAGAGTTTAAAGTATTTGGAAGGTTTAAAATAATCTAGATTTCAATTATTGATATTGCTGAAAAAGCCTCCTTTTGGAGGCTTTTTGTTTATTCCATGGACTTCCGAAGAAGGAATTGGGCAGTAATTTTATTTGTTGCTTTCGGGGACCTCAAACTTCTAATGACATATTATCAATTATTAATGGTTTTATATCAAAATACATGAATTTTCAGGTTCTTTGGATAAAAAATTCTATTTTGATTTCGTTTTAAACTTATATTGAAGTTCATTATTAATTCATTCCAATATGCAGATAAAAGAATCCTCAGAAATTTATGATGTAATAATTGTTGGCTCGGGTGCTGGTGGCGGTATGGCCACAAAGCAATTGGCCGACGCCGGCCTCAATGTTGCGGTAGTAGAGGCCGGTCCATTTTTTGATCCGGCAGATCCGAAAACCATGAATCAGTTAAAATGGAATTACGAATCTCCTAGAAGGGGAGCAAATACTACTAGGGCATTTGGGGAATTTGATGCTGCTTATGGCGGTTGGGAGATAGAGGGGGAGCCATATACACGTGAGCCTGGTACGGAATTTGATTGGTTCCGATCTCACATGTTGGGTGGGCGTACCAATCACTGGGGAAGGATTTCCCTTCGTTTTGGGCCAAAGGATTTTAAGGGGAAGACCAGGGATGGTCATGGGGAGGACTGGCCAATTGGGTATGAGGATGTAAAACCATATTATGATAAGGTAGATAAACTAATCGGGGTGTTTGGTACCAATGAAGGACTGGAAAATGATCCGGATGGTTTCTTTCTGCCTCCGCCAAAACCAAGATTGCATGAGATTTTTTATATAAATGGGGCAAAAAAGGCGGGAATACCTACTATTCCCGGTAGACTTTCCATGCTCACCAAAAGAATCAATACAGAACGTGGTGTGTGTTTTTACTGCGGACAATGTTCACGTTCCTGTTCGGTTTATGCCGATTTCTCATCCGGGAGTTGTTTAATATTTCCTGCACAAAAAAGCGGGGGCCGAATTAAATTATTCGTCAATTGTGTTGTGAGGGAAGTAACTACCAATGAGGAGGGTAAGGCAACGGGAGTGTCCTACATCAGTAAGGACGATAGAAAAGAATACAAATTAAGGGGCAAGGTGGTAGTTTTGGCTGCTTCTGCCTGTAGTTCCGCCCGTATTCTTTTGAATTCGAAAAGCAAACAACATCCAAACGGCTTGGGAAATAGCAGTGACCTCGTGGGTAAATATTTGCACGATTCCACTGGGGCCAGTAGAGCCGCTTTTGTACCGGCATTGATGAACAGGAAAGTATCCTATAACGAGGACGGAGTGGGAAGTAACCATGTGTACTCTCCTTGGTGGGGAGATAACTCCAAGTTGGATTTCCCTAGAGGCTATCATATAGAAGTCGGAGGAGGGATGAAAATGCCTGGTTATGGTTTTAGTTTCAACCCCAATGAATTCAACAAATTCTTTGGGCTCAAAGTAGGGGGTTATGGGGATAGCTTACGGGATGATGTTAAAAAATATTACGGATCCGTACTAGGGATTGCCGGAAGGGGCGAAGGTATTGCCCGTAAGGAGAACTATTGTGAAATAGACCCTACCACCGTGGATCAATTTGGCATTCCCGTATTGAAGTTTAATTATAAATGGTCCCAATTTGAGAAAAATCAGGCCAAGCATATGCAGGACACTTTTGAAGAGATTTTCCACAATATTGGGGCAGAACCTTTAGGGGAAAAGCCTGGTAAGGACCGCGACTATGGACTTGAGGCGCCCGGACGTATTATTCACGAAGTTGGTACTACCAGAATGGGCAATGATCCCAAAACATCGGTCACTAATAAATTCAATCAATTACACGATGTGGACAATGTCTTTATTGTTGATGCGGGACCTTTTACTTCCCAGGCGGATAAGAACTGTACTTGGACTATTTTGGCATTATCTTGGCGAGCCAGTGACTATATTATTGAACAATTAAAACAGCAAAATATCTAGACCATGGATAGAAGAAAAAGTATACAGACAATAATTCTAGGTGCCGGTGCATCTGCCTTGGCGTTTCATGGCTGTAAGACAGATGGACCCGATTCTGCAAAGGAGGCCATAGCCGCAGCCGAAAATACCCATTATTTTGGTCGTACTCCAGAGGAGTTGGAACTTATTGAAAAATTAAATGCAGAACAGCTTTTTACCGAACACGAAATGGAGACCATTGCGGTATTGAGTACCGTAATACTTCCTCCCAGAGAACCCAATGGAGGGCCGATTGAGGCAGAGGTCCCGGAATTTATCGAATTTATGGGCAAGGATATCCCAGAATTGCAGCTTACCCTTAAGGGGGGGTTAATGTGGCTGGATCATAAAAGCAATACAGATTTTGGAACCGAATTTAAATTGGCTACCCTGGAACAGCAAAAGCAGATATTGGATACCATATGTTATCATGATCCTGATAAATCGTTGGAGACGCAACCACTCGAAATACAATTTTTCTATTTGATGCGGGGATTAACTATCTGTGGTTATTATTCATCCAAAGTAGGAGTCGCCGAACTGGGCTATAAAGGAAATACACCTAATGTATGGGATGGTGTTCCGGAGGATGTCTTGGAACAACATGGGGTGGCCTACGATCCAGAATGGGTTGCCAAATGTATCGATCAGAGTACCAGAAACGAAATCGCTACCTGGGACGAAAATGGCAAGCTGTTGACTTAAATCATTCAATAGTGGCAATAGGGAAGTAATGGTATTTTTTCGCAATCCCTATTGGAAATATATAAAGGCCTCTTTTTAGGGGCTTTTTTGTTAATTTGCTGTGGGGAAAAAAGTACCTAGGTGAATTAAAGGATTAACAATTGGCACTGAAATGTATGAATAGGAAGTGGACAGCTTTTAAGGGAATGGCCATTTTGGCAATGACTTTTTTCTTTGGGTGTAAGGAAATGGTCGTAAACAAAAATTTGAAAAACGATGTGGAAGCGGAATTGGAGGTCGTGGATTCGTTAATGATCGATGTAGGTAAGAAAGAAGAAGTAATAAAGCCCAAACTAAAATCCCTTGAAGGCCTGGCCGATACCTTGTTTGTAAGGTTGGCCGATTATAGTGATGATTTTGAATACGATCTGCGCTATGCCACCGATAATAATTTCTTAAAGGAGAAGGTCTATGATTGTGCCGAATGTTATACTAGGGTCAAAACCGCCAGAGCACTGCTTTTGGCAAACAAAGACTTGATCGGAAAAGGGTATAAAATAAAATTTTTCGATTGCTATCGTCCCAATGATGTACAATATAAAATGTGGGCCATTGTCCCCAATCCACAGTATGTGGCCAATCCGGTTAAGGGGTCAATCCATAATAAGGGTGGTGCCGTAGATATTAGCCTGGTTACTTTGGATGGTGAGGAATTGGATATGGGGACCGATTTTGATTTTTTTGGAAAAAAGGCATACCACGATAATTTGGATTTACCGCAGTCTATCTTGAACAATAGACTGTTGTTAAAGGAGACCATGGAAAAATATGGTTTCTGGTCCATAAGGACCGAATGGTGGCATTACAATCTCGGTACCGCATCCAATGACAAAGTGGCCAACTTTAAATGGGATTGTGATTGAAATTGTTTAAGTGATTCCAATATCTTTTATGTAACTCCATGTGAAATCTAGACTATAATAGTCACTTCGACAGAGCGAAGAATGAGCGACGAGAAGTCTCAAATATTAGGCTACTTAATTGTAGCTATAACATGCTGCGTACTGCCCTTATAATTTATGACAATAAACAACAATTTTTTCACCTTCCGGATTGGTGGTAAAAAACAGATAAACTTCCCCTCCATCCTTAATTTTAAACTTTTTCCTAATTTCCGCCACGCTTATCGGAAAGTTTCTAACGGTGACATTTGCTTTTTTTATCCCCAGTTTTTGTATTTCTTTTTTATTAAAAGGAATGGTTTTTACAATTCTAAATCTCCGTCCAGGAAATTCCAAGAGATGGTCATTGGTGTACAAATGTGAGTGGTCATGTAACTTGAGCAAATTATATCTGGTCCCAACGGTCTTGAAAGCCCCAGACTTTAGGATGGCCGGATTGGGTTCGTATAAATATTCCATGGGATCCGAGTAATTGGAAAGCGCGCATTTTTCCTCATCAAGCGAAAAGCTGAACTTTTCTTTTGCCGTTCCACTTAGGTTTACCGTCTTTATCAATACTCCATTTTTATAAGCCCGTTCCAATATCCACAGGATTTCCTTTACTTCATTATTTACGGCAACAATATGAATTTCCCTAACACAACGTAACTCGCCAAGACCGGCCGACAAATCAAGTAGAGGGGAGGTTTTTATCATGATATTCTTGGCCTTCGTCAAAATTGTTCCTAGATGATCGGGGACATTCGGAATGCAATCCGATAACAAGAAAACCTTACCCTTCAGATCATTACGGCGGGAGGGATCTATATATACCCAATCGAAATCAACGTCCGAATTCTTTAGAAAATCTATTCCGTCCTCTGCATGGGTACGAATGTTGGTCCGGCCTAAAACCTGAAAATTATAGTCGGCTATTGCGGATAATTCTCGGTCCATTTCACAATGATGCACCTGTCCTATGTTTAGGCTGAAATAGTAACTGTCCACCCCAAAGCCGCCGGTCATGTCCAAAAGCGTGGTTCCGTTTATTCTTCCAGCTTTATAGAGGGCCGTGGTTTGGGAAGAGGTCTGTTCAATGTTTAATTTGTTGGGGTAGTATATGTTGGCAGTGCCAAACCATAGGGGAAGTTTGTCCCTGCATCTGCTCTTGGCTTCAATTTGTTCCGCAATTTCCTTATTGGTAACACCTTCCAAGTTTAATGGCTTCAACAAAAGGGAGATAAGTTCTGTCCTTAAATTTTCATTTATAAAATTCTGAATTTCAGACGTTTGAATATTCTTGTTCAAGGCGGGGTTATAAATTTTTGGTAAGGGATTTTACAATTTTATTCTCGGAGAAAAATTCCTTCAAGATTACTTTTATGGCGGTATAGCCAGGTACTGCTATTATCATTCCGGCAACCCCAAGAAGAAGACCTCCAATGATGATGATCAGGAAAATTTCCAAGGGGTGCGACTTTACACTATTGGAGAAAATGAAGGGTTGGGAAAAAAAGTTATCTACCAATTGGCCAATGATGAAGCCTATCATAACATAGCTCGTTTTGGGTAAAATTACGTTGCTAAAGTCGGCACCCACATTACTGGTCATGGTTAAAACCGCCATTAATATCCCTCCAATAATGGGGCCTATATAGGGAATAAGGTTTAAAAGGGCACAGAGAAAAGCTATTACAATGGCATTTTCAATCCCAAAAATGAATAGTACAATGGAATAAATGATAAATAGGATAAGGATTTGGAACACCAGGCCAACAAAATATCTGGAAAGTAAATTTTTGATGGTTTCCATGGAATGTTGAAACCTATTTTCCTTGTTACTAGGGATTAGTGTGAGTATGGATTCCTCAAAAAGCTTACTATCCTTTAGGAAGAAGAAGGCTATAAATAGAACGGAAAAAAGTCCCACACTAAAACTCCCCAATATACCGATAATGGAGTTCAGGAAATCTGGAAGAATTCCAAAGTTCAGGTTGGAAAACAAATGTGAATCCTTAATACTTTGTTCCAGGTCCTCGGATTTAACTCCAATATATTGAAGGAGTTGACCGTAGAGGTCCTCTAAATTGGTCTGCAAGGCATCTATGTTGAGAAGGGATAGATTCTGCCCTTGTTGAATAAGTAGGGGTACAAATAGGGCAATGACCCCCGCAACCACCCCAACAAGGAATATCATAGTTATTATGACAGCTACGGTATTATTGAATTTTAACTTTTGGCGAAAAAACAGAACTATGGGGCGCCCTATTAAGCTGGCAACTGCAGCTATGGCAATGTATATGAGAACAGCACTAATTTTATAGAGGAAGGCCAATAGGATAACAATGGCCACAATAATTCCAAGTGCCCTCAATATACCATCCGCAATTGTCTTTGATGTCATACTTTAACTTTTAAAAACGTAGGAGATTATATTGGCGCCCATTTGTAACGCTTTTAGACGGACCTCCTGAGGGTCGTTATGTACTTCCGGGTCTTCCCATCCGTCCCCAAGGTCGCTTTCAAAGGTGAAGAGCAGGATCAGGCGGTTTTGTTCAAATAGGCCAAACGCCTGCGGCCGTTTGCCATCATGTTCATGTATCTTGGGCAACCCTTTTGGAAATTGGAATTGTTGCCGAAATATGGGGTGGTCTACCCCTAATTCCGTGAGTTCCTTGTCTGGAAATACTTTGGCTAGTTCTTTGCGCAGGTAAGGTTCCATTCCATAATTATCATCTATGTGCAAAAATCCCCCTGCCAATAAATAGGTCCTTAGGTTTTCTGCTTCCTCCTCGGTAAAAAAAATATTTCCATGCCCGGTCATATGTAAAAAGGGGTATTGAAAAATATTGGCGCTGCCAACCTCTACGGTTTGCGGTTTGGGGTCAATGGTAGTCCTAAGTCGTTGATTGCAGAATTTTATTAGGTTGGGGAGCCCTGTTGGATTGGCGTACCAATCCCCTCCGCCTCCATATTTTAAAATGGCAATTTCCTGTGCATGTGAACTTTCGGCCAAATAAAAATTGAACATCAATATTATTACAACTAGCTGCTTCATATGCACTCGGATGTTTGTGATATTCAAATTTAAGAATATTAACGGGTTAAAAAACTAAAAGGGCTGTGTAAACACTTCATGGTATCGTAAGAAAATTTAATTGACCATAAAAGTATGCCTAACCAAGATATGCCCCAATAGGCTATTATAAATTTACTAGGGCAATAGTGGTACAGGCCACGATGGCTGCTGTTTCTGTTCGCAACCTTGTGTTTCCCAAAGCAACCGCCCTAAATCCGTTCTCTTGAGCTAATCTTATTTCTTCAGGTGAAAAATCGCCTTCAGGTCCTATTAATACGGTTGTATTTTTTTTGGCAGACGCACAATGGGATAATTCCTTTTTTTTATCATCCTCGCAATGCGCTATAAAAAGCTCCCCATTTTTTGGTAGTGATAAGTACTCCCTAAAAGGAATGGCCGGATTTAATTGTGGTAGATAGGCTTGTAGGGATTGTTTCATGGCGGCTTGGATAACCTTTTCCATTCTGTCCATTTTAATGACCTTTCTTTCAGAATGTTCGCAAATTATGGGTGTGATTTGATGAACTCCAATTTCCGTTGCCTTCTCCAAAAACCACTCAAAGCGGTCGTTAAGTTTTGTTGGCGCCACTACCATATGGAGTTCATATGGTTTTGGAGGTGCCTGGGTTTGGGAAATTACCTTGGCCCTACATTTTTTATGATCGGGAACAAGTATTTCAGCTTCAAAAAATAGGCCCTTGCCATTGGTGATCTGTAATATGTCGCCCGAATTTTTCCTCAGTACTTTGCTGATATGCCTGCTTTCATCGGTTGGAAAAATAAATTGGTCCGTGTTGTTTTCCAATTCAGGGTGGTAAAAAAGTTGCATGGGCTAGTAGCGATATTTAGAGTTTGTTCAATTTTTGTTTGGCGTGTTCCAGTCCTAATTCAATGTAGTTCAGCAGCTGTTCCTCTGAGGCGATTCCCTCTTGGGAAACATATACAAATTCTTTCATGGGGCGTTTTGCAAAATCCATGGGCCGCACATGTTCCGAACTTAGGATCCCATCCATTTTGCTGGAGATCACCCTTACCATAAGGTTCTCCTTTATAATGCCTACGGTCATTTTTCCGCAAAATAAAAAAGCAATTCCCCCGAACATTTTTTTTTCGGTAATATTAAATCGTACGGCTTGGGGCTGCAAATCAAAACTAGCCCTGATCCGTTGTGCAAACTGTTCGTTATATGCCATAATATTTTAAAGTTTCAAGAGGCCGATTCAAAAAAAATGCCTTACTATAGGGGAATGGGGAACAAGTATTAGGCAAGCTTGGACCTTTTATTTGGTTATTGAATTACATATCTCGCCTTGGCGGTAACACTTTGGTCCACAAAATCCATTTCCTTGTATTTTAAATATCCCACTATACCTATCATGGCGGCATTGTCCGTACAGTATTCAAATTTTGGGATATAGGTGGTCCATCCCCATTTGTCCTCCGCTTTTTTTAGGGCCTGTCTAATACCCGAATTTGCCGATACTCCACCGCCAATCGCTATTTGTGTTATTCCCGTCTGTGTTACGGCCTTTTTTAATTTATCCATTAGGATATTGATGATGGTGTATTGTATGGAAGCACAAATGTCGTTCAGGTTTTCAGTTATAAAATTTGGGTTGTTTTTTGTTTCCCGCTGTATAAAATAGAGTATACTCGTTTTTAAACCACTAAAACTAAAGTTGAGTCCGTCCACTTTGGGTTTGGGAAAGGGAAAAGCCTTGGGGTTGCCAAGCTGGGCATATTTGTCTACCAAGGGTCCACCTGGATAAGGTAGTCCCAATATTTTTGCGCTCTTGTCATAGGCCTCCCCTACCGCGTCATCCAAGGACTCTCCTAAAATTTCCATGTCAAAATAATCCTTTACCAGTACTATTTGCGTATGTCCTCCACTAATGGTCATTGCCAAAAAAGGGAAGGAGGGCATTTTGTAATTTTCTTCCTCAATAAAGTGCGATAAAATATGGGCCTGCATATGGTTTACCTCAATTAATGGAATGTCCAATCCCAAGGAAAGGGACTTGGCAAAGGAGGTTCCTACCAATAAAGATCCCATAAGTCCTGGTCCACGTGTAAAAGCTATGGCGGATAACTGTTTTTTATCGATATTTGCTTTGGCTAATGCTTGGTGCACTACAGGGACAATATTTTGTTGGTGTGCCCTTGAGGCTAGTTCGGGAACAACCCCCCCATACTCCTCATGTATTTTTTGCGTTGCCACAATATTGCTTAGTGTCCTATTGCCGCACAATACAGCGGCAGAAGTGTCATCGCACGAGGATTCAATGGCTAAAATGTAAATAGTTTGATTATCCACTTTGTTTGGAATAAAATTTGAATGTACAAAGGTAAAACATAAAGCCCTATCAAAAAATTAAGAAAAATTCTGGTCAGAGTATTTTTGGTGCTCGTTCTTATTTGCGTTTTGGGCAGTGTAATACTTTCCTTGCCCTTTGTCCAGACCCGCTTTGCCAAGTATGCCACTACAGAGATCAACAAGGAATTTGGCACCAACATTAATATTGACCGCTTAAGGATTTCCTTAATTTCCTGGGATACCTCACTTAAAGGCGTTTATATTGAAGATTACAAACAGGATACCCTGTTCTATATAGACAATTTAAGTACCTCCATCCTAAATGTACGCAATTTGGTTAACGGCAAGTTGGAGTTTGGGGACATAGCCATAGAGCGCCTCAATTTTAAGCTTAGGACCTACCAGGATGACAAGAACACCAACCTCGAGGTATTTATTGATAAGTTGGACGATAAAAAACCTCGTAAACCCGGTACGCCACCATTTTATTTTTCGTCCGCAGATGTGGAAATTACGGATAGTAAATTTAAGCTCATTGATGAAAACCGTGAAACCAGGGAAATGCTGAATTTTGCCGATCTGAACATTTCGGCTTCCGAATTTACCATAATTGGCCCGGACGTAAATTCCAAAATAGAGAAGATGTCCTTCCGGAGTTCAAGAGGGGTAGTGGTAGAAAAAATGGCTACCGAATTCAAATACACAAAACAGCAAATGCGTTTCGATTCCTTGAGCATTAAAACGCCTCAATCCAATTTATTGGGCAAGGTGGTATTCGATTATGATAGGGAAGACTTTAAGGATTTTTTAAATAAAGTAAAAATTGATGCTGAATTTATAGAGTCTACAGTGGCCTTGAATGAAGTAAACCTGCTTTATAATCAATTTGGAAGCGACAAAATAGTAACATTTTCCACTGTAGCCAATGGGGTATTGAACGACTTGAATACCAACGATCTTTTTTTAACAATGGATAATACAGGTATTCGAGGGGATTTTAATTTTAAAAATTTGTTCGTTAAGGATGGTAAGTTTGCCCTAATGGCCAATATGAAGAATGTTACTTCCAATTATTATGAACTAAGGGCCCTGCTACCGAATATATTGGATGTATTGCCGTCTTCAATCCAAAGATTGGGGCAGTTTACGGTTAGGGGCGATGCTCTTATTACGGAATCCTCAATAAATACAAAAGCCAACATAAATACCCTCATAGGCAGCAGCTATGTGGATCTTGAGCTTACCGATATAGATCATATTGACGATGCCTCCTACAAAGGATTTGTCTCTTTGATCGATTTTGATCTAGGAGAGCTAATAGAACGAAAGGATGTGGGTATTACCAATCTGGATTTTAATGTGGAGGGCAAGGGAGTGGTCATGGAATATTTAAATACCGAGGTAATAGGGCAGGTGTATTCCTTAAATTTTAACGGTTACGATTTTAAGGATATCAGCGTATCAGGTATTATAAAGGAACAACTTTTTGATGGTTCCCTATTGTGTAAGGACGAAAATATAAAATTCAGTTTTAAGGGATTGGCGGATTTTGCCGAAAACAGGAATAATTTCAACTTTATTGCTTCCGTAGATTATGCAGATCTCAAAAAGATAAACTTTATAAATGATAGTGTTTCCATTTTTAAGGGAGATGTTAATATGGATATTTCCGGAAATTCTTTGGATAATATTGTAGGGGATATAAAATTTACCAAAACCAATTATCAGAACAAGAATGATACCTACTACTTTGAGGATTTTAAGGTTTCATCCACCTTTGAAAACGACAGTACCCGTATAATTGATATTAATTCCCCGGATATTATTACCGGATTTTTGAAGGGCAATTTTAAAGTCAAGGAACTGGGCAGGTTGCTGCAAAATTCTTTGGGAAGTATTTATACAAATTATAGACCGTTCAATATATCTGAAAACCAGAGATTGGCGTTTAATTTCAAGATCTACAACAAGATTGTGGACGTATTTTTTCCAGAGGTGAAGTTCGATCCCAATACCTTTATCAAGGGAAATATCATTGCCGATGAGGGAGATTTTAAACTAACCTTTAAATCGCCCAGTATAGTGGCATACGGCAATGAATTGGACAGTATAGATGTTAAAATAGACAATAAGAACCCCTTGTTCAATACCTATGTTTCCATTGGGGATTTGGCAACCCCTTACTATGACGTTAAAGATTTTAATTTGATCAATACCACCTTGAAGGATACATTGTTCTTTAGAACGGAATTTAGAGGTGGAAGCGAATATAATGATAGTTACAACCTCAATTTTTACCATACCTTCAACAAAGAGAATAAATCTGTTATCGGTCTCAAAACGTCCGATATAAGTTTTAAGGGAAATAAATGGATCTTGAACAAGGATGGAAACAATAAGAACAAGGTAGTAATCAACAAGACCCTCGATAGCATTTCCATAGAGGAAGTGGTAATGAACAATAATGAACAGGAACAAATTAGGCTAAGGGGACAGTTGGCAGATTCAACCTATAAGGATATAGAGCTACAGTTTAAGATAGTTACCCTGGGGAAGATTACGCCTTCCATAGACAGTCTTAAATTGCACGGGGAGGTGAATGGTACCTTGAACGTTTTGCAGAAGGATAATGTTTACCTGCCTTCCTCCAATTTAAATATAAAGGACTTCGGGATCAACAATATTACCTTGGGGGATTTGGCCATTGGGATAGTGGGTAATAGGGATCTAACGGATTTTGTGGTGAACACTTCCTTGAAGGATAAAGGGTTCGAGAAGCTCAGTGTGGTGGGTAATATCTCCAATAGGGAGGAGATTCCACAGACAAATCTCATAGTGGACTTCAATAAGTTCAACCTGGAGCCATTTAGTCCCTTGGGAGAAGGTATTATTACCAATATAAGGGGCTTGTTACAGGGAAGCGCCATTTTAAAGGGGCCAATAAACAACCCTAATTGGAGCGGTGTACTGTCCTTGAACGAGGCCGGTATTGCCATTCCTTATTTAAATGTGGATTATAGTTTTGCTCCCTACTCCAGGGTAAAGTTAATGGACCAAACCTTTAATTTTCAAAAGATCAAACTTACCGATGTTGCCATGAATACTAAGGCAACTTTGGATGGTACCATAACCCATAAGTTGTTTAAGGATTGGAGTTTGGATTTGGATGTGGATACCAATAATGATCGATTTCTAATATTGAACACACCGTTTAAGGAAGAGGTGTTGTACTATGGAGCTGGCTATTTAAATGGTACGGGTAGGATATTTGGACCTACCAATGCCCTTACGATCAATGTAGATGGGGAAACGGCAAGGGGTACTTCCTTAAAAATCCCAATTAGCGATGTAGTTAGTGTGGGGGATTTTTCATTTATCAATTTTGTGGGAAAGAAAGTTGAGGATACGGATAAGGGCCAACGGGTTTTAAAGGAGGTGGAAGGTCTTGAGCTGGCTTTTAACCTGGATGTTACTCCTGATGCGGAGGTTGAAATTGTTGTAGATACCAAAACAGGTAGTTCCTTAAAGGGAACTGGAGCTGGAATTTTGTTCATAGAGATCAATACCAACGGTAAATTTAATATGTATGGGGATTTTGTGGTAGTGACGGGACAGTTTCGCTATAAGTTTGGCGGTATCGTAGATAAGACCTTTAAAGTGAAACCTGGAGGTAACATTACCTGGGAGAGGGAGCCCTTGGCGGCACAATTAAACATGGAAGCCGTTTATTCCTTAAATGCAAATCCAGCTCCTCTCTTGGATAATCCGGGATATACCAGGCGTATACCCACCGATGTAGTGGTAAGGCTAACGGGAGAGCTGGAAAGTCCGGTTATAGATTGGAGGATAGAATTTCCAGGTACCAATTCCATAGTCAAGTCCGAATTGGAATACAGACTGCAAGACCCCACAATAGCCGAAAAAAATGCCCTTTTCCTATTGGCTCAAGGCTCTTTTGTCAATGAACAAACAGGAATCAATCAACAGGCCGTTACAGGAAATCTTCTACAGTCCGCCTCGGGAATACTCAATTCCTTGTTGGCGGGCGACAACGATAAATTAAATTTTGGATTGTCTTATGAACAGGGTATTCTGGACAGGAGCACGGATATTCAAACGGAGAATAGGTTAGGGGTAACCTTGTCTACCCAGATCAGCGATAGGGTTTTGCTCAATGGAAGGGTAGGGGTCCCGGTAGGCGGAGTATCGGAAACCGTAGTTGCCGGAGACGTGGAAGTTCAGATTTTGTTGAACGAAGAAGGGACCCTTAGTGCCAAAATTTTCAATCGGGAAAATGAGATCCAACAATTCCTGGCAGACCGTCAGGGATATACCCAGGGTGTTGGACTTTCCTATCAAGTTGACTTCGATAGTTTTAAGGCATTATTACGTAAAATTTTAGGGAGGAATTAAGATTTTTTTGAGCCTTTTTAGCTGTTTTGGGCAATTTCGAAATAATCACTTTTTCTGAAGAATTGATTATGAATTTAACAATTTTCAAAAAATTATTCAACGAAAACGTTGGAGTGGCTCATTGTTGTCAAATTAAAGCCAAAGTCGGGCAATTATTGAAATAAGTTTGCTAGTTTTGCTTTTTAAAATTTTTATGGCTTCAGCAATAAAAAAGATTGGTGTTT
>TARA_R110002050_G_scaffold99041_7_pt1 | contig 15669 bp, 9 predicted proteins | sample TARA_R110002050 | Tara Oceans TARA_R110002050 (sample SAMEA4396988) | marine metagenome | biome: Polar Biome; feature: [DCM] deep chlorophyll maximum layer (ENVO:01000326); material: water (ENVO:00002006), including particulate matter (ENVO:01000060) such as... | depth 25 m
ATTAAAAGGTATTATTAAGTTAGAAGGAACGTTAGACAATCTAACTTTTTACAAAGCAAAAGAGGGTTATTTAGTAAAAACTAAAGGCGGTGTGTCTAAAGAGCGTATTCAAAATGACCCAGCGTTTGAGCGAACTCGTGAAAACGGTTCAGAATTTGGAAGTTCTGCATCATCTGGTAAGCTATTGAGAACATCTGTTAGAAACTTAATGATTAGAGCAAAAGATAATCGAGTTTCAAGTCGTGTTACTCAAAAAATGACACAAATTAAAAACTTTGATACAACCTCTGTAAGAGGACAAAGAAATGTAGCTACAGGATTAGCAACACCAGAAGGTAAAGCCACATTAAAAGGCTTGGATTTTAATAATAGAGCCATTTTAAGTGCTGTTTTATTCGCTCCGTTTGCTGTAGATGGTGCAACTGGTGAAATTACGATTCCAAATTTAACGCCTGCCAATGATATTGCTTATCCAAGTGGCGCAACACACGTAAGTTTAAGTTCAGCATTTTTAAAAGTTGACTTTGATACAACAGATAACGCAATCGAATACAGTCCAACTGTAAATATTCCGATTGATTCAACCTCTGCAACGCAAACACTAACTCCTGCAGGTGTTCCAACAGGCACAGGAAACGATATATTCGTTTTATTGGTTGAGTTCTTCCAAGAGATTAACGGTGTTCAGTATCCGCTTAAAAATGGTGCATATAACGTTTTAAATATCGTAGAAGTAGCATAAAAGTTTCATTCTGACCTTTGAAGCTGAAAGAGTCCTATAATTTTTATTGTAGGGCTTTTTCTTTTGCCATAATTTTTTTGAAGAAAAGAAAAAAGACAGCCAATGTTAAAGGTAGCGTGGATGATGCTGTCAAGGTTTTTGGGTAAAAGTTTTTTACTCTAAAATCTTGAAACCTATTACGATTGCTTCATAAAAAAATTTTATTCAAAACCCATAGGGCTTGACCTTTACAGTATTGAACGTTGGCTGATGGAAGCTACCTATATTTGCTTTCTTTTTTATTTTATTACCTCATATTACTTTTCCTAAAATGAAAGTTAACGAAATGAAGCAAACAAAGATTTGAGGTAAGGAATACTTGGACTTAACGATGATTTTGTGCAGTTGAATGAGATAACGTCATTTTGTTTGAAGTTCCAATGTGAGCGTGGGATAAGCGGATATTTTACATAATACCAGTTATAGCTACGAAAATATAAGAATACTGCGTTAGCAAACCCTTAAAAGGATTTTTGCTACTATAACTTGTATTATGTAACATAGCTTGGGTGAGTTTAGGGTTTTATGATACAATAATAACAGAATAGCTTATTGCAGTTTGGTTTGATTTTATGAGAACCAAAGCTGTAATATGCTATTACCTTAAAGACAAAAAAAACGCTAAACTTGTGAGGTGAGCGGAACAACACAAAAGACAGAGGATTTTGAGGTACGAAAAAACTGGGTTTTGGGTTGTGGGGACTTTAAATATACTGTAAGTTAATATCTAACCTTTGAAAGTATTTCTGCTTTGTCTTAAAATTACAAGCATTTAAGCTCTTCGTATGTTTTACCACCTAAACTAATTATAAAATCTTTAAGTCTTATAGTTTTAATTAAGTCAGAATGATATTCATCTTGTTCTGATACATCTTTGAATGTAATTGTGGTGCTTATAATTTTATCGTTTTCATCTTTTACAACATTAGAAGTTTCACCTTCACCATAAACACAATCTTCAGACATTAAATAATCAAGTTTTTTTTGAACAAAATCAAGACAAGTCTCATATCTTGATATTGGAATTTCATACGATTCTTGAAGTTTATCATATGTGTCATCTTCATTTTCATATAGGTCACCTACATAATTAATATCCGCACCTCTTCTGATAAAATAATGAAACAAGTTTTTGTAAGGTGCTTTGTCAATTATTAATGATAAGAAATTTGGAACCCAATCGTCTACAGAAAAATTAAAACTTACATTATCATATATAAATGGATAAAAAATAGTTTTGTAAACCTTATAATGCTCATAATTGTAACAACCCTCGATTATTTTAACTAACAATCTTTGTTTATCGTTTTCTGTTAAAAAAGGTCTCTTTAACCAGTAGGATGATAAAAAACGATTATAATTACCTTCTTCTAAATATTTGTATAATTCATATGTATATTTATAACCTAATCGCATCTACATTTCTAATTTCTATTTTGATTTACTAAATTTTGGTGCATTACTCATATCATTAAACTTTGGGTATCTACCATTGTTCTCTATATAAATTGCCCAACAATCATATTCACATTTTGCAACTTCCCCCATTATTCTTAAATCTTTTGGTGTTGGGTTTTTAGTATCACACTCAAAAGAACAGATAGCTACATAAATATCATCCTTTATTGCTTCATAATCTTGATATTGATATAAGAATCTATCAGCACCACCGTGATTTGTTCTTTTCAACTTTATAGTGTCATCAAACTGACGTAACCTACTTTTTAAACCACCTTTAGAATTAGTCATACCAATATATTCTAACTCTGAAATAAAATTAAATGTATTGAGTAATTTACTTGAAACAGCTATACAATAGATACCTGGATTATTAATACCTTCTAACGCATTTCTATCTTCCCATTTTACCCAATTTGTAAATTTATTTAACATATTGATTGCTATAAATAAGTTGCTTTCAATCAATGATAAAAGATTAATGCAATTCGTTTTTTATTAAACTCCAATCACATTTTCTGCTCCTATCATCATCAGTAAAATTTTTATAATCATACCATCTAAAACCAACATCTTTTCTTGTGCCTCCATCTTTTTTAGGTGTATTGATATATAGTTTGTAAACTTGATTTACTCTTTCTACAAAATCATCATACTGATAAACATAGAATGTGTTTTGTGCATCTGTCTTTAAATTAACCAAGACCATAAACAAATTTGGATTATTCTTTTTTACAATTATTTGCTTACTCAATTTCCAACCTTGTTCATTTTGCAAGCCCATTGTTTTTACTTGTATAGCAACGTGTTTAGAGCCGTCTTCATTGGTTGCAATAATATCAAATAAGGGATTGTTCTTTGGTGTAATTAACGGAAGTATATTTAATTTACTCAATTCTGAACACACAAAATACTCACCTGCATTTCCAGTTAAATTATTATTATAACTCATTTGTTTTCAAACATTTTTAGTTCTGAAGAGTGACTAATTTTATATTATGAAATAGAAGCAATCATTTTTCTATGAATAAAATCGTATCGAAATGAGATTTCTGCTTTATCAATAATTTCTTTCAAACCCCAAATACTATTTTCAATTTGAGTGTTTTCTAAAAATAAATTAATAGTGTTTGGTAGTAAACTATGATTCACATTTGTATCTATAACTTTCCCCAAAGAATGTATTATAGGCTTTTTAATGTTATACTTCATTACTTTAGATGTATTAACATCTAAAAAATCAACGTCTTTGAACGACCACTTTAGAATTTTACATTTAGGAAGTAATACCTGTTTATCTCCTATTTCAAATAAATTTATTGTAAAATCAGACATCAATTCTAAATATAATATATAGTTTTCTGAATGGTGTTTATATATCAATTTCATTCCTTTACCAAGTAGTATTGTTTTTTCTGGTATAGGACATTCTTTTTCTATTTTATCAACTAACTCAAAAGCTCTATCTAATTCAAATTTATATAATGGTGATGAGATTGATTGAAAATGAGCTTGAGGATTTAAAACCATCAATTTCGTTTGAGAAAATAATTCTTTTAAATCATTTGATATTGGCTTTTTAAGAGAGGTATACCTTTCAACTAAATTATTCCATAAAGTTTGTAAAGATAAAAATGTACCATCTGTTTTAAGTTTCAACTCATCTGGCAATCTTTTATTAACTAATTTTTCAATTTCTTTTCTAATATAAATTGAAGATGCAGTAAAGTCTCTTGCTTCATAATATTTTTTAGCTTTATCAATAAACTCTAATTCACTTTCAATAATAATTGGATATTCCTTTTTGGTAAGTTCATTTTTTCCAGTATACATCTCTTTGCACACCCAATTGCTCATATTATCCCACTTACTAATCTTATAAGCTAAAAAATCATAAAAGGATTTATCGTGTGTAAGAAAAAGTAATTGATAGTCTTTTGTGAAATTATTATCAGGATTTAATAGAAAATCAAGTAATCTATCTCTATTATTCATATCCAAACTTATCATCACATCATCAAATACAATAAACTTTAGAATATCACCAGCTTCTGAATTTATACGTTTTTTTAATATTGTAAGACGTATTGCAATTGCAATTGCAGTAATTTTAGCTTCGTTTAAAAATGATTGCGGTCTATTTATTATTATAGGTGTACCTAAATAACTTGTAATTTTAAATAGGATTTCAAATTTTTTATGCGAATATTTTGTGTATCCTTTGTATGGAACTACCTCATTATAATCTAATTCAAAATCAATATCATAACCTAACTTTTTCAGTATGTCAGGTGCATTAATATTAATGAAATCAATTAAACTTTTCATTTCATCATTAAAGTGAACTACAAACTCGTTAAAAATCCTATTTTCAAGACTACTTTTATAAACTTGGATTTCTTTACCACTATCGTTAGTTGTTTTACCAGGACCTTTTTTTATCTCCTTATACATATCCCAAGCACTTGTATAAGTTATTGTATTACCATTACGGATTAAATCTTTTGCAGGAAAGTTGATATAAGAAAGTATATGACCAATAAAAATATCGGTTAAATCCATTTTTTTACCATTCCAAAAGTCTTGAAATTTATAAAGGACTTTATAACTTATAAAATCCGATGCTTGGTTGACTTCTTTAGCAACTACATCATCTTTAATATTTGTATCTAATAAAGACACCTTGTATTCTAATGGTGGTGTATGTTTAGTTTTAACACTTATAAAGGAATCATAAAATAAAGACTCACCAGTATAAATTGCCTCTGTATGAATGTTTATTAGTGATTGAGGATGATTAGAATGATGTTTAAAATACTTTTCAATATCTTTTTTCTCCTTTTGTGATGCCTCAAAAAGTGTATATAATGCCCAATAAATAGAACTCTTGCCACTACCATTTTCACCATAAAGCAAAAGATGTTTACCATCTAACTTAATGGGTTCTTGCTCATTAAAAAACTTAAAATTATATAATTGTAAAGTATCTATTCTGCTCATTAGTTTACTGACTTTCTAATAACAGCTAAAGTATCTTTACTACGTGTTTCAATTAATAATATTCTTTGTCTTATTTCATTCTCTGGTTTTTGATACCACATATAGAAATCTTTTATTATTTCTATTTTTTTGGCTTCATCAAGGTTTTCAATAGATTGTGGGTTTACAAACTGTAATACATCTAAACCATTTTCTTTCATATGGTTTTCAAAATACAACTCGTATATCATCATATCTATCACATCCTCTATATGAGAAGCTATTCTTTCATTTTCAGTGTGGCTTAAAATATCTTTACTCTTTGGATTATATAAATAGATAAGATAATCTGTTAAAGTTTTAAACGAATTTATGTTTACAGGTTGAATGATAGGAATATTAACTAAAGGTTCTTTATCTATCTGATAATTATTCCCTTGCATTTTACCTTTAAAACGTAACCAAAAAGCAATTAATTTAGAATTTAAAAGTGCTGTTAAGTATTTTAAATCAAATCTATCAGTTTTAATAACATAGAATGTTGCTGACAAATAACTATCAAAATTCAAATATGTAAATACAGGCTCTGATGGGCATTTTCTTTGAACAGCTATTTTTTCACCAATAAAAAAATCTTCTTTTCTTGCTCTATGCAAACCATATGGTTTGTTGTCCGATGTTATTATATGTTGAAATTTATCTAAATGACTTTTTAAGTTAGGATAATTATTCAAAGAATCAGGCTTATTAAAACTTGAATCTGTGTATATAATGAATTTATCATCAGACTTTTTTCCAAAGTATTTTTGAAAATGACTTGTATCAGAATAATAACGTTTAAGAAATTTAAACTCGTTATCATTTAAATTTAGTTTTTCTACTTCATAATCATTTATACCAAAAATACCATCACCCACATTATAAGAATCATCAAGTTTTGGTAACATTTTTTTAGCAATGAAATCATAATGAGGATGTATACCGTTAGCAACTTCATTGTCACTTAAATATGATGTTTCATTAGATAATATCGAATTTAATACATAATCAATTTTTGGATTATTAAAAGTGATTAGAGAATCATAATATAAAGTACTATCGAAATTTAAAATATATTTTTCATCAATACCTTCTTCATTATTAAAGTTTAGAAAGTTGTCTAACTCACTTTCTTTAATAGTATCATCATTAAGTAGAGAGTATTTTAGAGGATAAGGCGAATCTGGTGTTTCTTTTTTTAGCAAGTAAATCATTGTTTGTATGCCTGCTGATTTAAATACTTTGTAATTCCAGAAATCAGTAAATAATTTAATGGTAGTCTCTTGTAAAACCTTATTTCTAAAAATGGATGCTCCAGCACTTGTAATCCAGTTGTTTTGTGCAATAAAACATTCTACACCTTTTTCTTTCAATAAATCTATACTAATACAAGCAAAACCATACCACAAATCCATTTTACCTTGGTAGTAATCAGAATTTCTAAAACCATCAAACGCTTCTTTACTTGTGTATTCTTTTATATATGGCGGATTACCAATAACAATATCAAATCCTGTATTTTCAGTTACTATGGGATTTAAAATCTCTGGAAAATCTAAACGCCAGTCAAAATGATTAAAAGGCTTTGCATTTGTTTTTAATGTATTTACTTTTTGCAAAGTTCGCTTCCAACCTTCAGTTTCCAACCATTTTTCGGTTTCTCTTTTAGTTAGTTTTTTACCTGTCTGTTTCTGATAGCCTTTTGTTTCTATCATTAAGGCTAATTGCTTGGATAGAATATCTAATTTTAAATCTCTAATTTCCTTTTTTAAAGTATCCTTTTGGTTAGAATCTGCACTAAAAAAGTCTTTTTGTTTACTTGATATTGTCTTTAGTAAACCTGTTTTTTCATTTATAAGCTCTTGCGCAAAAAAACCAGCAGAAGTATCATCTGTACTCCAATCAATTTCTACTATTTCATTTTCAAATTTGCCAACTAAAGAATTACCTACCACAATTTTATAAGCTAAATTAGGTAAGGGTTTAGGTTCTTCTTCATCAACAATTAGACTTAACCAAAAACGTAATTGTGCAATATCTACTGCTCCTTTTTCTATATCTACACCATAAATAGAGTTTTGTATAATGTTCTCTTTTACAGTAGCAGGACTCCAAACTTTAAAACCTAAATCGAAAGCAATACGTTCTTTTAAAGCAAATATTTCGTGTAGTAAACCCATTGGGAAAGCACCAGAACCAATAGCAGGGTCGCATATTTTTACTTTGTCTAAAAGCGTGTTTATTTCAATTAATTGTGTGTCTGTTAAGGCTTCTTTGTCTTTTTGTTTTACAAATTGACCAATACCATCTTTGGTGTTTCCTCCAAGATGCGTTACTAAATATTCTATTAAGGATTCTTGTGTCATATATTGCACAATCTCCTTTGGTGTATAAAAAGCACCTTTGTCTTTATTGTCTTCCAGTAAGTTTTCAAAAATATGTCCTAACATTTCTGGGTCTACTGCAATAGTATGTTCCTCTGGACTGTTTTCGTAAATAGTAAAATTAAAACGATTAAAAAACTCAAATAAGTCTGTAAACAATTCACTTGGAAATACTAAATGGTCGAATTTTTCAGATTCCTTTTCAAATAAACCACCATTTAAATAAGGGATTTTAACCACCTTACCATCAGGCATTGTGAAATCATCGTCTGTTCTTTTTTGGTTTAGTGTATCGTAGAATAATTTAGATAGCCATAAAGGATAAAATGTATCATTTTCTCCTGCTTGCTTGTAGAAGTTTTGAATGAAATTTTTATCTCCGTTTCCTTCTTTATAATTGGTATCCGTTGCACCTAACCAACCTTTTTTCTGAATAAAATGCAAGAACACAATTTGTCCTAATAATTTTTTACAAAAGTCTCTGGCTTCTTTTTTATTGCCATTAAACACAGATGCTAAAAAAGGTGATGGGTTTTGTACTTCCACTAATTGAAACTTACCGCCTTTCTTTTGAAACTCTTCTCCTGTTAAGAATTTTACAAACTTTGCATAATGTGTTTCTCTATACTCATCAAAGAACTCTTTAGACATTGCCTCAACAGCAAAAGCATCTTGTATATCTTTTACCTTTATTTGAAACTTACTATCTAATTCTTTAAAACGGTCTATTGCTGTACGATAGGTTTCGTCTTCATCTCCAAAAACATAGGTGTAACGCTTTGGGTTTGTTTCCTTGGTTTGCACTTGTCCTTCCTCAAAAAAACTATCGTATGCTATAAAAGAAAAACGCCAATGTTTATTAGTTACATCTTCATATTTAAATGTTGCAAATACAGCGTTATTACCAATAATTAATTTTTTAACTAATGCTCCTAAACCTACACGAGCAATCTTTACTTGTCTAAAATCTTCAACAGTTACTTCGTAGAGTTCTATTTTACGATTATCGTGTGTTTTAAACTCACCATATTTTACTACTTTTTTAGCAGTACGCTTTTCGGTATCTGTTAATTCAACTTCTTGTTCTCCATCTTCATCATATAAAACAAAATCTTTAACCGAATTTAGAAAAACAGGTTTCAGTACATTATCCTCGAATGATGTTCGATTATAATCTGAAGTGAATATTTGTGATAATATGCTTTCCATTATTTAGTTTCGATGTAAGACTCTGATATTACAATTTGTGGTTTACTGAATAGTGATGCTCTTTGTTGTTTTATTCTTGCTCTATCACTAAAGTTCATATTTTTTAAAACATCATTAAAAACCTTTTCAACTACTTTTTGTGGGTCATTCTCTGTATTTGATTTAAAAAACTTGTTTAATTTATTAGGTAACTGTCTATGAGAGCCTTTATAGATTTCATCTAATGCTCTTTGTAATTGATTCTTTATAAACTCATTTTCTGCTACACCAATAAAAAATTCTAACTGTGTTATTACTTTCTTTTCAGTTGCAGATAATTGTGCTTTAGTTACATTTTTAGTCTCAATGTTTTTAGCTACTGTTTTAAAGTGTGTTAAGGCTTTTGTGACTTGTTTATGATGATTCTCTGGAAGTTTTACAGCTTTCTCTTTAGTGTTTGCCTTAAATATTTTTGCAGCGTTTACAAAGGTTAATTCGTGTACAACATTGTTTTCATCCGTTTTATAAAATACTCCGGGATGTCCTTCACTTTTTATATATGTGATTGACGCATTATCTACATTAATAAAAGAGTCAACCTTACTTGATTTACGAGCAATACGAGATTTTTTAGGGATATTCTTAATCTTATTGAATGTATTGATGTGTTCTTTTTTAAAACTTCTTAACTCTTGTAAAAACAATAAAGTCTCGTTTATTTCCTCTTTTAATTTAGAACCATATAAACCAGCTTCACCAACTTCTTCTAATTGCGAATATATTTGACTATCCTCTCCAAAAGCAGAATGAAATGCTTGCAGTTTTTTAATAGCTGTATTGGTTAGTTTTATTTGATTATCTGATTTGTCTGATGGATAAAAATTGAAAACGTGTATTTCGTCTGCTTCTGTACCAATACGGTTTACACGCCCAATACGTTGCATTAATCTGGTAGAGTTCCAAGGAACATCATAATTAACAATAACATTAGAACGATGTAGGTTAATACCTTCTGCTAATACCTCTGTTGTAAAGATGATATTAAAATCGTTTTTCCAAGTTGCTTTTTCTTGATTTGCATCGAAGTTTTCTAATATGGTTGGAAATTTATCCTTACGATTTGCAGCACTTATTGCTAATATTTTATTAACACCAATATCTTTTAGAGTATCGCTTAAATAATTAATAGTCTCTTTTGATTCAGAGAATATTACTAATTTACCTGAATGGTTATTTTTTTTGTGTAAAAATTTAGTCTTTAAATCTGCTATAAACTTGTCTAATTTTGGGTCGTAATCGATTTTATCCCAATCATTAACTAACTGTTTTATTTTCTTTTCATCTTCCTTTAGCAACTCAATAAAGTCTTCTCTAAAATCATCATCAGAATAGGTTTCATTATTTCCACCTTTCTCATTCATTTTCTTTTCTAACTCTTCCTCTTTACCCTCGTTGAGATATTTGTTTACATCTACATCTGGCGCAATATGTACCTTGCCATCTTCAAACATCTTAATCATAAGATTAGTGTTTTTGTGTAAACGAGATAAAGACATTTTAAAAGCATAAAAACTACTTTCTAAACGTTTTACCAATAAGGTTTTCATTATTGCAGCTAACCTTTTAGATATAGACTCTACATTACCGTATCTTTTTCTATCCTCTTCATTTATTAAAAACTCTATTGCTCTATATCTATAAAAACCAATACCATCATAAGGGTTTCTATTTTCGTCCATAGAAGTCAACATCGTAATCGTAGTATCAAATAATTGACTTAATTCATCATCAAATTCATATCTAACTTCATTAGGTGGGTTTATTTTAGGAAATACAATACCTTGTTCTGTAATATCTTTTTTAAAGTCTTCGTTATTTTCAATATCCGTACGACTCCTTCTTATTACTAAAGGCTCAATTACTTTATCTCTAATTTTTTCGAAAATTGCTTTAACCTTATCTATATCAAGAATATCATCTTTTTTTAATTCATCATACTCATCTTTTAATGGCGTAAAAAAAGATTGTAAATCTTTTACGCTTGGAAGATTTGCATTTCTTTTATCTTGAAATAAATAAATCTGGTTTTCTATATCCGCAGGATGATTGTTTAAAGGTGTTGCAGAAAGCAACATTACTTTTTTACGAGTATCACCATTAGAGCCTGGTATTCTCCTATCTGTTTTTGTAATTGTCTGTAGCTTCTCATACATATTAGAAGTATCATTTCTAAACTTATGAGCTTCATCAATAACAATTAAATCATATTCATTAGGATTAGGATAGTTTCTATTAGTACCATCTAATACCTTGTGCAAACTTCCTGTTGATACAAAATAGGTATTGTTATCTATATGGAAATCTTTAATTGTTGTCTTCCAGTTATCCTCTAATGCCGGTGGATATACTATTAATATTTTAGAGTGATACCCATTTTCAAAAACAAACTTCTTTGCAATTATAGAAGCAACAATAGTTTTACCTAAACCTACCACATCTGCTAAAAAGAATCCGTTATACTTCATTAACTTTTCATACCCTTCAATTGCAGCTTCTGATTGATATGTAAGTCTTTTATATTTATCTGGAAGTAGTAAATCTATATTTGTTGGGTCATACTCAATACGCTTCCCAAAATATTCTATTAATAATTTAATATAAAGTTCAAAAGGTGTGAAGTTGTCATTTAAAAATGTTTCATCTTTTAAACCAGAAATATCAACAGGTAAAATGTCTATTGATTCACTCCAAAGTAATTCAAACTCTTCTGAAGCAAAACGTATATCATCATAGTCTCTTAATTCAACATTAAATTCATAATTAGACTTTGCACGAGAACCTAATCCAGATTCAGTAAGATTTGAAGAGCCTGTTATTACACTACCTGTAGAATATTCATTAAAATCTTTTGGTTTAAAAATATAGATTTTGGCGTGTAAGTTTTTTTCAGGATGCGCCTTAATCGTAATTTTCTTGTTTACAATATCTTTTATGAATTGAATAATACCATCTTCAATTTCTTTAGAGTAATCAGCCTCTTGAATATCTTCTTTCAGCTTTTTTATAAACTCATCTTTTGTTTCTTGTGGGTCTATAATATGTTGTTGACCTAATGAGTGATATTTCTCTAAAATAACATCAACATTAATCCCGACTAAAATGCGTATTTCAGGTATGTTTTCTAAATATGGTCTTAACTTGAAATAGCCTGTAGCTCTGAAATAGCCAACTAAAGCATCAAAATTATTTATGTTAGGTAAGTTCTTAAAAACTCCCTCGAACTTTTTTAATAAGCTGTTATTTGATTTATTAGTAAAAAACTTTGTTGACATTAATTTCAAGTAAAAATAAAACCCTAAAAATATAAATCTTTTTTGTGGTAATTGGGAATAATTCCAAGTAAATTTTAAAAGTCAATAACCCATTGGGTTTAGTGGGTTAATTAGTTAATTTTTACTATAACCGTATTGGATATTAAAGTGTTCTAAATAATTGTCTATTATCTCATATTCACCATCTTTCGATGATAAAAAATATGGTAGTATTTTGCTTATTGATAAATTACCTTTTAATAAGTCATCTGCATAAGCTGTAAATGAATGCGTGATTTGTAATTCATTTCTATATTTTAAGGCTGTTTTTAATTGCTGTTTTATTCTTTTTGTGACTACCAATTTAGTTTTACTTTTTGCTCTTGAATAATCATCATCTTTATTATACATTTCAATTCTTTTGTTGTAAATCCTTTGTAATTCATCTACCATTTGTTCAACATAATCATTCTCATCAACAATTTTTTGTTCAATGTATTTTAGTTTATTAACTGCTATTGAATCGAATGCAAAGAATTTGTTTAAAGACGGTCTGTGTTCTTCTTCAAAATACTTTTCAAGATATTCACAAAGAAATTCTATTTCATAATTTTTTAAAGCACGGAATAAATCAATATCATTAAATTTCAGCGCCGTTGGTGAAATATTTTTTTGATATTTAAGAGAAGCTAAATAATCATTAAAAAAAGAGAGAACATCTTCCCCTTCAGATTCGCTGTTATATTTTTCTTTTTTATTTATTTCTTCTTTATTATTCTTTATATTATTCTTTTGTAGGTAGTTGTCAACTAAAGGAATAAAGAAATCAGACAAATGCTTGCTAAAATCAGAAGATAGTTGACCGTTATTAGACAACTGATATATTTTAGGTATCAAATCAACTATTTTAGGGTAGTGAACAGTAAAAAACTTTACTCTTGGCATCCCTTTAATTTCTGTTGATATAATACCAAGGTCTGTAAACCTTCTAATTATAGAATTTAAAGAGTGTTTTTTAATTCCTGTTTCTTGTCTGATAGTTTCTGAACTATGAAAGAACTCTTTTTGTTTTTTAAAAGCCATTCCTTTAACTACTATATACTCAAAAAAAACAACCTCTTCACAATTGAAGAAGTCATAATTGTATCGATTTAATTTTAGGATATTAATAGCTAAAGGATGCTTATCCTTCTTTTTTAATTTCTGCATCTGACCAATGGAATTAAATTTGTTTATTGTTACTCACTCTTATTTTTGGTTATGAAGCCTTTGCAAAAGCTATTTCTTTTAGTTTATTTACTTCATAAATGATATTGTCTATACACCAATGTTCCTCTTTTATTCCTGGTACTGCACCAATACCATCTATAAATTCTTCTTCCATAATCTTTCTTATTGTAGGAATATATTGTTTAGTAGATGCAATGCTGTCGTGTATGGTGTGAATAGATGCTTTTGGCAACTCTTTTGAAACACGCTTCGCAATCCTATCTATAAATAAATTACTTTCTATTCTTTGCAGTATGCGAGGTAGTATAGTGTGGTCATATTCTTTTATGTCATAAAATACTTTATAGACTTCTGGGAACAACGCCTCAAATAGTTTTACAAACTTTGATTTAGAGTGTACATCTGAAAACATAAACTTGAAAACGTTACGCTTAACGTCTCCTCTGGACTCAATATACACACCTAACTCCTGATGTATCTTTTCTCTTAAACTCTCGTAGAAATTACCCTTTATAGCCAATCTGAAGTATTCCTGAAACCTTATATTTAAAGGGCTATCTTTAAAAAGTCCTAACATAATGTAAGAGGATTTACTTATTTTATATTTAGTTACTTTAGAGTTTAAACTATCAACCTCTAAAAAGGGTTGATTAGTTAAACGTTTATACATTTCAATAGGATTATCAAAGATGATGTCGACTTTTGCACCATCTCCATAGCTTCTTATTAAATAATTAGTAGATAAAAGTTTTGTGCTCAAAAAAACTTGGCTGTTTTTTAAATCGAGTGCATACAACTCTTCGCCATTGTAGGTAACCGCATTTCTGTATATGCTATTCATATTTGTAAGTACAGAATGGTAACGCAGTACATTATTATCTCGACGAGGTTGATTTAATGCTTCTTTAAATCTCCCAATAGAACCAAGAGCAAAGTCTTTCTGTTTTATCGGACTTTTTTCTTCGCCAGTAATTATATTAATGTCTCTTAACTCTGGAAACTCTTGTTTGATGTTAAATATCTCATTCATTGCCCAAACACATATTTCCTCATCAATTTGTAGCTTATCATCAAACCATTTTGATAGATATGTATATGACCTGTTTTGAGATTTTATTCTATTGATGTAGGTTATCAGCTTTTTTCTAATAGACCTATCACGAAGCGTTAAAGGCGATTTTACTATTGGTGTATTATACGCTTCAACAAACTTGTAACCTTTACTTTTATTACCCACTTGGTAAGAGTCATTACGCTCAACAATTTTTAGGTCGTTTATAAAATAGTCCCAATAGTCTTTATAATTATGCACCATATCTTGCATCATTTGTGCAGATAGTTTTGTGTATTCTTCTGTAACCGAATCTTTTTTATTCAGTCGTTTTATACTAATTAAATGCAGTAAGTATCTTGCTTTTTCTCTAACAAAAGGCTTAAATGTTGGGTAGTTGTCATCGATTAGATTGTCTAAATCTAAATTCTCTGGAAAATAATAATGTAACTTCATTAAGCACTCTTGTTTTGGGTTAAAATTCTAACTACATCGTCATACTCATAGTACATTGTTTTACCCATTTTGGTAAAGGGTAGTGTACCATTGATTCGTAAATTCTGCAACGTGCCTGCTGAAATATTTAATAGCTCACGTACGTCTGCTGATTTTAACCACTTTTTTTGCTCGTTTTGGCTTCCTAAAATTGTCTTAAGTTCTGTAATGATTTCTTGTTTTAGAGTCTTTAAATCATCCTTTGTAATTACTTCAAATGTCATTCTATATAAAAAATATTAATAGGTATTAACTACCTGATTTCTAACATACAATATACGCCAAAATCACCTTTTTTAAATGAAAAGTTATTGACAGTTATTAACGAAATAGGTGAACTTTTTAACAAGAAACCACCTGTATTACAGGCAGTTTCACGTATAAATCTCTATTTTTAGATTAAATTGTTATTGGGCTATTTTATTGGTGTTTGGTCGAGTATTTTTATCAGCAAACTTTTGTTTTAAAATTGCCATATCATCACTTACTTTTCTATCCAATATTTTGGCATAATGTTGTGTCGTTTTAAGTGATTTATGCCCTAACATCTTGCTTACTGATTCCATTGGCACACCATTAGACAATGTTACAGTAGTTGCAAACGTATGACGAGCTAAATGGGTGGTTAAGTTTTTATTGATACCACACAAGTCTGCTATCTCTTTTAAATAGGCATTAGACTTTTGATTGCTTAATACAGGAAGTAATACACCTTTTGTAACTGCCTCTGGATGGTTCTCGTATTTCTTTATA
>TARA_R110002050_G_scaffold291417_1_pt1 | contig 15661 bp, 9 predicted proteins | sample TARA_R110002050 | Tara Oceans TARA_R110002050 (sample SAMEA4396988) | marine metagenome | biome: Polar Biome; feature: [DCM] deep chlorophyll maximum layer (ENVO:01000326); material: water (ENVO:00002006), including particulate matter (ENVO:01000060) such as... | depth 25 m
TTGCTCAAAGAAACTTTCTTCTTGCAGCATTAAGCGCGCTCTACTATAGTATAGGAAACTGACAATTTCGGAATTCAACTCCTCACGGTAAATACCTTCTGCTTTGCCACGATTGATATTCTCCGTCATTAAACGAAAGATTATTTCGCGTTTCCGTTTTTCCAAAGAAGCACTTACCTCGGGGTAATAGCGCTCCAATTGAAATTGAATGCTTGGATCGTGCTCTTCTATGCTTACGCAGATTTGTGCATCCATTTGAAATAGCATATCAATGGCATTTCCGTCTTGGTAATCCAGCAAGGCCAGCATACGACTGCTTATAGAAGTGAACGATTCATTCACGCCTTTGCGCACTAATTCCTCCTTGTTAGCGAAGTACTTGTAAAGCGTTTTTTTAGATATGCCTAGATCTTTTGCTATATCATCCATGGTTACAGGTCGTAATCCATAGCGATTAAACAAAGACACTGAGCGTGTTAATATTTCCTTTTCAATTTTCTCCATGCGGCCGCAAAAGTAGAAAAAGTTTACACGCGGAAACTATATCCCATGAAAAGTTTCTTCGTTTAATGGTTTCTTAACATTTCATTCCATTACAAGGGAAAAATTTTGACCTTTGCCGCCAATTAGAATAGAAAGCATGCTCCTAATAAAAGATATACTCGATCAAAAACCTATCGGCACCAGCCTTAGTCTAAAAGGGTGGGTGAGAACCTTTCGCAGCAATCGTTTTATTGCTTTAAGCGATGGCAGTACGATTAGAACCATACAAGCGGTTGTTGATTTTGAAAAAATTGACGAAGCACTTTTAAAGCGGATTACTACCGGAGCTTCTCTGGCAATTACTGGCGACTTAGTGCCTTCACAGGGTAAGGGTCAAGATGTAGAACTTCTGGTAGAAAAACTGGAGGTTTTAGGCGATAGCAATCCGGAAGAATATCCTTTACAGCCCAAAAAGCACTCGATGGAATTCTTACGTGAAAACGCCCACCTGCGCATGCGCACCAATACTTTTGGGGCCATTATGCGACTGCGACACAGCTTATCTTTTGCAGTCCATGAATACTTTAATAAAAACAACTTCTTCTGGATGCACACGCCCATTATTACGGGCAGCGATGCCGAAGGAGCGGGCGAAATGTTTAATGTTTCGGTTTTAGACAAAAAAAATCCCCCCTTAAAGGAAGATGGCAGCATCGATTACAGTCAAGACTTTTTTGCGAAAGAAACAAACCTCACTGTTTCGGGGCAGCTTGAAGCGGAATTGGGCGCTTTGGCCTTGAGTAAGGTCTATACTTTCGGACCCACTTTTAGAGCGGAAAACTCCAACACTAGTCGTCACCTTGCCGAGTTTTGGATGATTGAGCCAGAAGTTGCTTTCGCAGATTTAAATAGCAATATGGATTTGGCGGAAGACTTTTTAAAGTACGTCATTACCAATGCTCTCGAAAACTGCATACACGATTTAGAGTTCTTAGAATCTCGCTTAGTAGAAGAAGAAAAAATGAAGCCCCAAAACGAACGCAGCGCCTTGCCTTTGCGCGAGAAACTGCAGTTTGTGGCCGACAATAACTTCCGCAGAGTAAGCTATACCGAGGCGATTGACATTTTACGCAACTCGAAACCTAACAAAAAGAAGAAGTTTAAATACATCATCGAAGAGTGGGGCGCTGACTTACAGAGTGAGCACGAAAAATTCTTAGTACAGCACTTTAATGCGCCGGTAATCCTATTCGATTACCCCGCAAATATCAAGGCCTTTTACATGCGCTTAAACGAAGATGGAAAAACCGTGCGCGCCATGGATATCCTCTTCCCCGGTATTGGTGAAATTGTGGGCGGTTCGCAAAGGGAAGAACGCCACGATGTGCTCTTAGAAAAAATGAAAGAGTTTAGCATCGATCCTGAAGAATTACAATGGTACCTAGATACGCGTAAATTTGGCACCTGCGTGCACAGTGGCTTTGGTTTAGGCTTCGAGCGCTTGGTGTTATTTGTAAGCGGTATGAGCAATATTCGCGATGTAATACCTTTCCCAAGAACTCCTGGTAATGCGGAGTTTTAGGCCATAACTTTTTTAGAAATTATTAAACGAAGCATGGATTAATTTTCATGCTTCGTTTTTTAGAAGAAGCTAAATTAAAAGGTCATTTCTGATGCAGTAAATCAGCAGTATTGAAATAAATCGTTATGTTGCGAAAGCACCTAAAAAAATAAAAGATAGTGTTATCTAAAAAAGCAAAGTACGCTACCAATGCGCTCGTTTATATTGCGAAGAACTTAGACGAGCAACCTATCCCCGTTAGTCGTATTGCTGAAGATCAAAATATTCCGCTGAAGTTCCTCGAGTCTATTTTAACGGAACTGAAAAATGCCCGCATTCTTAACAGTAAAAAAGGCAAATATGGTGGCTACTCCCTAAATGGCAAGCCCGAAGAAATTCATATGGCCAAAGTTATGCGTCTTTTTGATGGCGCTATCGCTCTTTTACCTTGTGTTACCTTCGATTTCTACGAGCGTTGTGAAGAGTGTAAAGACGAAGAAACATGTGGCATTCGGCAAATTGCAATGGAAATTCGCAATGAAACAGTAGAACGTTTAAAAGCGGCCACACTCGCCGAAATTATCTCCCGCGAATCAAAGTTAAAAGCTTAAAAACTAGCTTTCAATCTAAAATTTAGGAATCGCCTTTCTCGACTCCTATTCGCCAACTTACTTCTTATCAATTAGATAAACCCTAAATAAGCGAAGTCTTATTCGTAAATATTTTTATATCCTATTTATTTGGTAGGTTTTAAAGGGTTATTACATTTGCCAAAATAACCTACTTAATTGGTGGGACTTATAGGTTAAGTAAAATGATCTGATTATGAACCAGAAAATAGCTAAGGTATGTGCCTTAATCCTGCTTGTTTTTAACCAAGCGGCAGCCCAAAACAAAATCTCCGGAACCGTTTACGATCAAGAGACTAAAGAAGCATTAATTGGTGCAAGTGTTATTATTAGCGGCACAAAAAACGGCGCTACCACCGACGTAGATGGACAATTTACGCTGGATTTTATGGGCAACTTCCCCATTCGTATAAGCCTTAGTTATATTGGCTATGAAGGGCAAGAGATTGTCGTATCCACTTCTCGCCCAGTGGAAATCTTCCTGGTAGCCCAAAGTTCTTCCCTATCTGAAGTAACGGTAACAGCGCGTCGTAAAAACGAGGATTTACAAAAAACGCCCATCCCCATTGCCGTATTAGGGATGAAGGAAATAGAATTTTCCACTTCCTTTAATGTTAATCGCGTAAAAGAATTAGTTCCTTCGGTGCAGCTTTATTCCTCTAACCCGCGGAACACTACGCTCAACATCCGTGGTATTGGCTCTACCTTCGGCCTTACCAACGATGGTATCGATCCTGGAGTAGGTTTTTACGTAGATGGCGTTTACTACGCGCGTCCTGCCGCAACCACTCTCGACTTTATTGATGTTCAACAAATTGAAGTACTACGCGGTCCGCAAGGGACACTCTTTGGCAAAAACACCACCGCAGGAACTTTTAATATCACCAGTCGCAAACCAACTTTCAAGCTCAGTAGCATTTTTGAACAGTCTTTTGGAAATTTCGGATTTATCCAAACCAAAGGATCCATCTCTGGGCCATTAATCACTGATAAACTGGCCGCCCGTATCTCCTTTACAGGCACCCACCGTAATGGCACTATTTACAATACCGTGACAGAAAGCTACACCAATACCCTAAACAATCAAGGCTTTAGAGGGCAGCTACTTTATAAAGCCTCCTCCAGAACTAAAATTATACTTGCGGCAGATTACAGTCGTCAAAGGCCCGATGGTTATGCCCAAGTTTTTGCGGGAAGCGCACCCACCCAAAGGGAGGACTTTAGGCAGTTTGAAAATATTATCGCCACGCTAAACTATGATCTTCCCAGTCGCAATCCCTTCGATCGTATCATAGACCACAATACCCCTTGGCGTTCTGGCCAGGATATGGGTGGCGTATCATTAAATGCCGACTTTGAGTTTGAGTATGGTGTTTTAACCAGCACTTCCGCTTGGCGCGCTTGGCATTGGCAGCCTTCTAATGACCGCGATTTCACCGGTCTTTCTGCAATTGCAAAATCACAAGCTCCCTCTTTCCATCATCAGTTTTCTCAAGAAATACGCTATACTGGTGATATCAATAACCGCCTAAGTGGAACGGTAGGCTTATTTGCTTTTTATCAGAAACTAGACCCTGATGGCGCACATACTTTAGAAGCGGGTAGCGACCAATGGGCATTTGTTCGAAACAGTACCAGTCCGCTTTGGCAAACACCTGGGCTTTTAGACGGCTTAACACAAGAAACCAAGCCACGCTTTCGAAATTTTAGTGGCGCCGTATTTAGTCAACTTGACTGGAATATTAGCGACAAACTGATTATTAACCCAGGTATTCGTCTCAATTACGACCAAAAGGAAGTTGACTTTCAAAGGACCGTTACAGGCGGCTTAGCTACCTCTGACCCCGATCTATTAGCCCTGCAAAATACCGTTTTCCGCCCGCTCGCTTTCCAGTCCGGCATCGATAACTGGAATCTTTCTGGTCAACTTGGTATTCGCTACACCCTTAGCAAGAAGGCCATGACCTATGCAAGTTATTCTTACAGCTTCAAGCCAGTGGGCTTAAACTTAGGTGGAATTCCCACCGAAAACGGCGAGCCCGTGCTAGAATTAGCCGCCATAAAACCCGAACGCGTTAGTCACTTTGAAATTGGCATAAAAACGCAACCAACGCCCAATAGCGTGGTTAATTTAAGTGTATTCAATACCGATATTTACGATTATCAGACTACCGTACGCTCTGCCGAGTTAGGGGTGATACGCGGTTACTTGGCTAATGCTGAGCAAGTACGCACCGCTGGCGCTGAATTGGAATTAAGCTATAATTGGATGAATCACCTTAGGTTTATTAGCTCGGTGAGCTATACCGATGCCAAATATATCCGCTTCAGCAATGCCCCTGTTCCTTTGGAGGAAACCGGTAGTGGTGGCAATGAATTAAAAGATATTTCGGGGGCCGTATTACCGGGGATTTCTAAATGGTCGTTTACCAGTGGCCTTGACCTATATACGAAGGCCACGTTTTTCGATCAGGCAGGCGAGGTATTTATTGGCTCAGATCTCTTTTATCGCTCTTCCTTTTCATCTAACCCTAGCCCTTCGCAATTCCTTAATATCGATGCTTACGCACTACTTAACCTAAGGCTAGGCTTCCGCGTTCCCAAAGGTGTGACCGTTTATGTATGGGCGCGCAATATTAATAACACCAATTATTTCGAGCAGCTTTTAGCGGCCGGCGGCAATGCAGGCCATTATGCCGCAGTGCTTGGGGACCCGAGAACTTATGGCATTACCATCCGACAAAATTTCTTTTAAACACCTCTAAAAGCTCGGGAAATTACCCGAGCTTTTTTTTTCAGGACTTCTCCTGTAAAAGTGCTAAAGTCGTTTCATAAACCGGCTGCTTCAGCATCTTTGCTTTTAACCAGGCGTAAAAGCAACGGTTAAAAAAGGCCTCCTCTTCGCCTTTCCAAGGAATGGAACCTTCTACCTTTTCTGCGAAAGCGGGGCTGCTGATATATTCGGGATAGAAAAGGGCGGATTTGACCAACTTTAAAAAAGGCCAAAGCGGATTGCTTTTATCGTTTTTAGAATGCCGAGCGAAAATGTACTAAAAGCTCACGGCACACCACTTTAGAATTCAATCCCGATGGGGAAGTAATCCGCGGTAAACGTTTTAAGACATGGACGCGAAAAATACTGCCCAAGGCTATTTTGTAAAACTTCGGCCTTGTTTCTAAAGCAAAAAAGGAGCTGACTAATCAATAGCCAACTCCATAGAGGGGAGGGTAATAAAAGCCTTTATTATTGTGTATTTCTAGTCAGGAAGTCGGCAATAGCAGGGTAATTGCCCGACCATAAAGAAGCCTCATTTGCGCCTTTGTACGGAGAAGCGCCTGTCATGCGGATATATTCTAGGTTTTGGCCATCCACATAAGACTCTGTGCGAGCTCTACTCACTAATAGGTCTGTTCCGTACTGATTAATTGGGCCTACATTAAAGCTACCAATAACCGCAGTACCATCCGCTAATTGTGCGCTATTATGATTTATAAACATGATCGCAGGATCTCCCGCATCAATAAGTTTGGGCTCAAACCCGTAAGTAAACATACCCACAAAGCCCTTTACCGAACTGCTTACTCCCAAATTATCCGTATTTTCCCAACCTAAGCGTTGCACTGCGTCTTGAATAATTCCTTTTAATATAGAGTTGCTCACTTCTGCAATTTCTGACTGCTCCATAATGGCAGCTGTTAAAGCAACCAATGAACCAGAGCTCCAACCGCCTAAGAAGATATTGGCCGTATCTACTTTAAAACTATGGTGATTTAACTTCATATAGCGAACAGCAGATTTCATATCCTGCATACTGGTTAAGTAGGTATCATAATTTTGAGGACCTAAGGCATATTCTATTATTGCTGCCGAGAATCCTTTAGTATTTAAAAAACGAGCGAGCTCCTCTAATTTGGCGACTTCAGTATAAGAAGCCCAAGCGCCACCTGGATTAAGAAGCACTAAAGGGCGCTCGTTTAGGAAGTGACTATTAGCCGCGAAAAAATGCAGCTTTTGATAGCTCTGACTGCCATATTGAAATACGGTAATATCGCTTTCGTCGCCGGCCAAGCCTAATTGAAAGCCTTCTCCATAGCGTGAAATTGAATCTCTACTGGTGTCAACTAAAGGCTCTTGTAACAGAACTTCTCTACCTTCTTTGGCGCAGCTGCTGATAAAAATAGCGGTACTTACTAAGGCGAGTGATAAAATACTTTTAATTGCTTTCATGATAATTAAATTTTGTTTTGTGATTATTTGATGAAGCAAACCTAGCCCGCTGCCGCTGCCTAAAACACTCACTATGTTGCCAAGTCTTTAACTATGGTTATAAATGTCTATTGGTACATTTTGAGAAAAGGTAAACTATGTTGCATAAGACTGAAATTATGTTGCAAAGCCGCTCTTTTACCTTGGTTATCAGTATTTTTGAGAAATAGACAAGGTATTTATGCACTCCGCTTCATCGCCATCATCTTCAAATAGAGCCCCTAGTTCTTCCTCAAGCGGAGCGGCTCTATCTATGGATGAGCGCTTTATCATGAAGCTTCAGTCGGTAATTGAAGAACACCTAGAAAATGAAAACTTTAGTGTAGAAGACCTGGCCAACCAAGTGGCCTTTAGCCGCTCTCACCTGTATCGAAAAATTCATTCTTTAACAGGATTATCCATTAGTCTCTTTATACGAAATATCCGTTTAGAAAAAGCCTATTTACTATTAGAACAGGAAGTAGCTACCGTTTCGGAGATTGCTTTTAAAGTAGGCTTCGGAAGCTCCACTTATTTTAGCAAGTGTTTTCACGAGTACTATGGTCACCCTCCGGGAGATGTGCGTCGCAACAAAAACAAAACTGAAATTGAAGCGCCTAGACCAAGTAATCTCAAAGCTCCACCTCGGCAAGGTAATACTATAGAAACCCTACACCCGAGCTCCGACAGCCCCTTAATAGAGGAGATTTTCCGCGCCCTAGTAAAACACAAGCCTAGTCTCGAAAAATTTCTCATTGTAGAAGAAGGAGAAGGCGAGTCGCTAGACCAAAGACTGCTGGCCTACCAAACTATTAAATGCTTTCCTTGGCCTATTGGGGTAGAATTAAGGCGCCTATTTTCGAGTGACTTCAATGCCATTAGTGGCCTGCGCTTACAGCAGATAAACAAGACCCTGCGCAAATGCCTCCGCTTTTTAAGCTTCCTATATATAAGCGAGTTGGTAGAGCAAGGCAAAAACAAATCGCTGATTAGCAAAACGGAAATGGGCGAAGAGATCTGTTTGTTGTTAAAACGCGCTGAAGATAAAGACCTAGTGAGCCTATTAAAACTGCTCCCTGCAAGCTTAAAGACCCAAGAAAAGCTCTTTATTCCTGAATTAGCGTTTGTGCAAGAGAATTTATGGGAGCTTGAATTGGAAGCTTGGCTGGAAAGCCTAAAAGAAAGTAATGCAGAAAACCTAAATCAAGCCTGCGAAGAAGCAGAGCAAACCCTAATTCTCGTCCTAAAAAAGCTATCTTTTTTAGCCCGTTATCGTTTGGTTCATGTTAGTGCTATTAAAGTAGAGAAGCCCAAGTTTGGCGAAGCGCGCTTTCAGCATCATTATCATTTTTTAAATGCGATTGACGCAGACTTTAAAATGCACCTCGAGTCGCTCGATGATTTTGCAGATTCTAAAGCGGTACTGCTTATGGACAGCATAAAAAATACCGGTGAATTCCTAAACCTTTCACCCTTTATTATTGACACCTACGAAGAGGAGGGCTTAGACCAGCAAAAAATTAAACGCGATGTATTCCTGTATCATCATCACGAAAAAGGTCTGCTACACTTCGAAGGCTCAGATCTAAATCAACTAGAAAGTCTAGCTGAAAACATCAATTACGAACATTGGGAAAGCTCCTTTATTGAGAGTCTTAAAATACTACAAAGGCTATGAGTTCTGTGCACGAAATATCACCCTTCAAGTTTCTTGATAGCTACACAGCAGAGGACTCTGAGCGCTTTTTCGGTAGAAACCAAGAAGTCGAAGAGCTTTATACAAAGGTATTCCAAAGCAAAATATTATTGGTTTACGGGGCTTCTGGCACCGGAAAGTCTAGCTTGGTTAATTGCGGACTGGCCAGCAGGTTTCAAAAAAGCGATTGGTTCCCTATCTCTATTCGACGCAGTGGCAATATTCTAAACTCTTTGGCTTATCAGCTGCAGAAAAACTGTTTAAGCACTTCCATTAGTCCTATTAAAAACAATTGGCAAGCCGAGGAAATCCTACCCTTGGTACACTCTGTATTTCTAGATCATTTTAAACCGATTTACCTCATTTTCGACCAGTTTGAAGAGCTCTTTATTTTTGGAGAAAGAGAAGAATGGGAAGCCTTCACTAAAAGCCTAGAAATTCTTTTGGCTAGCGATTTAGAGATACACTTCATATTTGTGGTAAGGGGCGACTATTTGGAATACCTGAGCGAATTTGAAAAGACGATTCCTGGCTTTTTCAACAACCGCTTCCGAGTAGAAAAAATGCGCCTAAACCAAGCTAAGGAATGCATTAGCGGCCCTTGCGGACTGGCAGGAATCACCCTGGAAGAAGGCTTTGAAAATGCCTTAATTTCCAAGCTCGACCCTAAAGGCCGACGGATAGAGCCTACCTTTTTACAAGTCTTTTTAGACCGAATTCTCAAAAAAAGCCTCACCCAAAATGCTTCTTTAAAAGAGCTAAGCTTCACTAAAAAGTCGGTAGAAGACTTAGGCCAAGTAAGTGATATCCTAGCCGAATTTGTTGATGAGCAAATCTTTAAAATGGAGAAGCCACTGCAGGCTTGGTCTATACTAAAGTGCTTTGTAAGTTTAGATGGCACTAAAGTCCCGCTTTCGCTAGATGAGTTACAAAGTTCTTTGGGACAAATTGGAACCACAATCTCCAATGAAGAGCTTAATTTGGTTTTAGAAGCCTTGGTAAACAAGCGCATCTTAAGTGAGAAAGATGATGAAGGCCGACAAGAACTGAGGCACGATAGCTTAGCCCTGAAAATTTACGAGCGCATCTCCTTGCAAGAGAAGGAAAGACTAGAAGTACAGCGCTTCCTAAGCATTAGTTTAAGGGAATATCAAAAAAGGGGAACCTTATTAAAAGAGGAGGACCTCGATTATATAAAAACGCATCAGCGTAAGCTTAAACTAGAACAGGAAATGCAGGCTTTTATTGACACCAGTCTGCGTCAGTCTAAAAAGCAAAGAACAAAAAAACGTTATCAGCGAATTGTTGCCGTATTAATTCTCCTTTTGGCTTTAAGCGCCTTATTTGGACTGGTTTATTCTTTAGCCGAAAAAGATAGAGCCGACAGTGCGGCAGAGCTGGCTAAGCGCGAATCTGCGAAAGCAATAGTGCAAAAAGAAAACGCTGAATTGCAGAAAAAACGCGCCGAGGAAAGTGCGCGATTAGCACAGAGTGAGGCAGAAAAGGCTTTAGAGGCGGAAGAATTAGCCCGCTTGGAATCTATCAAAGCGCGCGAAGCAGAACAACAGTCAATCAAAGAGAAAAACGCAGCCACCCTCGCCCAAAAGGCAGCATTAAAAAGCGAGAAGGCCGCTTTAGCGCAAAAAGAAATTGCCCGAAAAGCCCAAGCAGAAGCCGAACGCTTGAGTAAGATATCCCTCGCGAGAAGCCTAGCCCTGCGCTCCTTACAGTTAAACGCACCTTTTAATGCCCAGCTAGCCCTGCAGGCTTATGCCCTAAACATAGAACAAAATGCCTATGCCGATCAAAGCGACATTTTCTCTGCTCTTTTAAACTCTTTCGACCTGCAGGAAGCATTCATGAAGCGCCAATTAGAGGAGCAAATTTTAAAGATGATAAGCCTTGACGGGAAGAAGTATGGTCTTCGCATAGATGGTAGCTTGGTGGTACTGGATGAAAATTTACTTGAGGGAGCCAAAGTAATTTACCAAGACGCAAGAAGCTTTACTAATGTATCGGTGGACCCTAATTCTAAGCGTATCATTCTTTATCGCAAAGACGGGCTAATCGTGGAAATAGATCCACAAAACCCCAGCCTTAAAAACGAAAAGCAAATTAGCGTCGCCTTGCAAAAAGACGCCCTCTTTGCCTGGGAAGGTAATTACTACTTTTTAAGCAAGGGCAGCTTGTACCAGCAAGGAAGTGTTGAGGAGGAAGCGAAGCTGGTTTTCCGCTCAAACTTCAAGGCAATGGATTTTAACAGCCAGTCTAAAACCCTAAACCTTTTAAACAGCAGTAATGTTTTATTGGCCTGGGATCTCAAGGCCAGTGCACCTGCAGAAATTGGCCCGATTCCAGAAAATATGAGTTCTATAAAAGCCCAAAATGGCAAAGGCATTATCGCCTTCTCTAATGACGAAGGGCGAGTAGGAATTTTCAATTTAAATACGAGCGAATACACGCAACTTTCTAGCCACAGCAGCGCTGTTAGCTCTTTATGTTTTTCCTCTGAGGGCAGCAGCTTGGCTAGCTCTTCTTACGATAGAAGTGTTAAAATTTGGGACTTGGAAAACCTGCTTGAGCGCCCGCGTGAAATTCAAAATTTGGCTTATTGGATTTCGGCCGTTCACTTTGAAAAGGAACATATTTGGCTCAGTACTTTTGAAGGACATCTTTATCACTTCCCCATCCAAAGTCAATACCTAGCCGATTTACTTTGCCAGAAAGATTTAGGGAAAATCGATGATTCTCAGTGGCTAAAAATGGGTCTGCCTAAGCCAACAAATATCAATTATTGCCCATGAAAAAGATTATCGCCTCTATAATCCTTCTCAGTTTTTTCAGCTTAGCTACGGTCGCCCAAACTTGTCGTGATAAGCTAGGCGACGCCCAAATTGCTTTCTATAACGGGCAGTTTAAGCGGGTGATAGAGTTTATGAAACCTTGCGTTGAGCTATTGGAAATCGAAAAAGAAAAGGTGGAAGCTTTGGAATTGCTGAGCAAGTCTTATTTAATGCTTGAGCAAGACTCTTTGGCGGTTAAAATGGTGGCGCAAATTTTAAAAATTCAAAACGATTATAAAGCCAGTCCCTCCAGAAGTGTGTCCATCGCCAAGCTGGTAAATGAGTTTAAATTAGAACCGAAATGGCAATTCGGTTTTTATGGCGGCCCCGTTTTTATGGACTACCAATTAATCAAGAATAGAAGCTTTGCCGGGCAATACGAAATTGAAAAGAGTTTTGAGAAAAACAACGCCGCACTGCTAGGTGTTCAAGCCAGCTATAATCTTTATAAGGGCCTTAATGTCGCCCTGAAGCTAGAGTATTTATTCTTCTCTTTTAGTAATTCTCAACTGCAAAGTGGTTATCGACGATTACAAAGTAATGAACGCTTCCAATACCTTCAAATGCCCATAGTACTCGCCTACCAGTACAACTTTAAAAGGCTCAAGCCCTTTGTGGAAGTTGGCTTTGTTCCGCAAAGACTTTTAAGCGCAAAAGCAGACATTACCCTCAATCCGGTAGAGCCTGAAAACCTGGTTGCCTTTAGCGGCTACCCCCAAAGCTTGAGTAATTATGATTTAAGATTTCAAACTGAACCTTGGCGAAATAGCTACCACTTGGGCTGCGGCTTGCGCTATAGCATTAATAACCTTGGCCTAGAACTGGCAGGTAGTTATCAGTTTAGCAATTCAAACATTATAAATACCGAAAGAATCTATGAGCAAGCAAGCTTACAGAAAGAGCTAGCTTATCTGCCCCAAGATTTTTCCACCAGCTTATGGCGTGTTAGTCTAGGATTCATTTATACCATTAAAGAGGTTAAAAAGAAGAAGTAATGAGAAAGCTATATTTCACTTCATGCATCCTACTGGGACTTTGTGCTTGCCAAATAGAGGAAGGAAAAATAGATACAAACTTCACCAAGGTTTACGGTCGCCAAGGCGAATCAAGTATTTCGGGAATTACAGAATTAGCTAATGGAAATTTACTTCTGGCTGGGCGACTATCTAGGCCTGCCTTTTTAGGCTCCGAAGCCAGCAGCATTGGCAATGGCGGCAATCTTTCGGAACGCGCTATGTGCATTATATTAACAAATTCTGAAGGGGAAACACTGAAAGAAAGAAGTTATCCTATCAGCAATATTGCTATTGACCCAGGTTTCGATATTGGTGATGTATCAGGACTCAGTCAGTTACTAAAAGTTTACCCTCTGCCTAATGGCGGCTATATTGGATTAGGTGAATTTCGTGGTTTTGGCATTAGCATTGGACCGCCTTTTAACTTCGAACTGCCCCCAAGCCCGAGTAATACCTCTATGTTTTTAGCTTATTTCAATGCTAACCTAGAGCTAGAAAAAATTGACCACTTTAATGGTAAAACACCCTGGGATCGAAATTTCTATTCGGTCGGGGTATTAAAACCCAAACCCGACCATTCTGGCTTTGTGTTCATGTTAGGTTATAATGTTAGTCTTAATCAACGGTATCTGGGCTTTACCCTGTTCCACCTCGATAATGAAGGGGAAATAGTGAGCGAACATCCTTATCATTCACCTTTACTGAGAGTAGCGCGCGATTTCACCTTCTTAGAAAATGGCAATGTGCTTAGCATCGGACAGCAAGGCAATTTCATTGCACTAACGGAAATTGACATGAGTTCCAACCAAGAGCTCAGTGCCTACTCCATTAATTTCAAAGGTGTCGGCGGCTTAATTAACAGTAACCCCATGTTAGTGGAAAGGACGGTAGCTAATAAAATTGTAGCTTTTTATCCAGCCCCAAGCGATAGCGCCTATATGCATGTGCTAAATACTAATTATGAAACAAAGTTTATTAAGGAATTGGAACCCAATCTAAGTGACCAATATCCACTAACGAGCTCTGTCTGTGCTAATGGCGACCTCCTTTTGGTTTGCATTGACTTATCTAACAGTTTAGATGAAAACAGTATTGTTTACCGCTTAAACCCAGAAGGTGAGATGCTTTTTAGAAAAAGATATAGTGGACGAGTGCGCGATATTATTGAAAGTTCAGACGGAGGAATCCTGTTGTCTAACGACGTAAACTATGGTGGTGGAATTAAAAAAGCCACCCTTCAAAAACTATCTGCTAATGGTGAATTATAAAGCCTCATCAAGAAATAGTCTTCTGGCCATCTTAATGCTGGTGCTATTTGCTTGTGAGAAAAAAGATACGGGCTTGGTAAATAATGACCGAAACCCCTTAATTGGAGTTTGGCAATACACTTCCATTTCTGTAGATGGCTATGACTTTCTATTCGCTAGTAACAACTTAGAGCCAGGGGAATATAAGGACGCCCTTGGTGGTGAAAGAGCAGAATTAGCCAGACGTCATATCAAATATTTCGAAGATGGAACCTATCAATTACAATGGGCTGATCGTGGTGATTACAGCCTGGGAACCGAGGGAGACCCTAATTGGCAACCGAGCTTTGGCTATTATCAATTGAATGAAGCGGGCGATAGCCTCATTCACAATAAAGGTCTTCCTTATGAAACCTTTTACCTTCTTAGCATTGATGGAAAGCAAATGCTTAGAACTTCACAACGTTATATGAGTGAGAACAGCACGGAATATGGCAGCCGCGATCTTTGGAGGCGCGGAAATATTGTAGAGTTCACAGAGGTCTTTGAGGTCTTTTAATTAGCAAGACCAGCCTTAAGCCTATCCAGTCTAAAAAGCTTTTTGAGAGAATCTTTTGGCCTGCTTTAATTTATAAAATTCCAGCTGGGACTAATTTCGGCAAACTAATTGCTACGAGCCACAATCTTTAGTAATTTCACGCCATTAATTTTGCCCCATGTTAAAGCAGCAGCTGCAGCAAAAACTCCTTCAGAAACTCTCGCCTCAGCAAATTCAGCTGATGAAGCTGATTCAGTTGCCTACGCTCGCCCTCGAGCAAAAAATCAAAGAAGAAATTGAAACCAATCCTGCCCTCGATGAAGGCAGTGAAGCGGACAGCGATGAAGACGATGAGTTCGACTACGATCAAGACTTAAATGAGAGTAGTGATGAGTCCAATGATGCCGACGATATAAATGTGGATGAGTACCTCAGCGACGATGAGGTGCCCGACTACCGCCTGCAAGCCAACAACTACTCGAAAGACGATGAAGATAGCAAGGTGCCCATTTCCGGCGGCATTAGCTTTCACGAATATTTAATCAGCCAATTAGCCACCTTTAGTTTTAACGATCAAGATCGGCAGATAGCCGAATACTTGGTTGGCAACATTGACGACGATGGTTATATCCGGCGTGAATTACGCGCCATTGTTGATGATTTAGCCTTTACCCAAAATATTTTTGTGGAAGAAGAAGAGCTAGAAAAAGTGCTGGCTAAGGTGCAAAAAATGGACCCCGCGGGCGTAGGCGCACGAAACTTAAAAGAGTGCCTTTCCCTGCAATTGGCCCGAAACACACCCAGTTACCATGTGCGCTTAGCTTCTGAAATAATTAAAGATCACTTCGACGAGTTTACCAAAAAACACTATGAAAAACTGATTCTTCGCTTAGACATCGACGAAGAAGATCTAAAGCTAGCGATTGAAGAAATTGTTCGTTTAAACCCCAAGCCTGGCAATAGTTCCAGCAACTCGAGCGGCGATTTACAAGTGGTAATTCCCGATTATACCATCACCATTAACGACGGAGAGTTAGAGCTTAGTCTTAACTCGCGCAATGCCCCCGAGCTTAACGTTAGCCGCGAGTACAAAGACATGTTGGAGACCTATAAGGATACCAACAAGAAGAATAAGGCCCAGAAAGACGCGGCCCTTTTTGTAAAGCAAAAGCTCGACAGCGCCAAGTGGTTTATCGAAGCCATTCGTCAGCGCCAGCAAACGCTAATGATTACCATGAGCGCCATTATGGAGCATCAAAAAGAGTATTTCATTACCGGAGATGAGCGCAAATTACGCCCCATGATTCTCAAGGATATTGCCGATGAAATTGGCATGGACATCTCGACTGTTTCACGTGTAGCCAGTAATAAGTACGTTTCTACACCCTACGGAACTTTTTTA
>TARA_R110002050_G_scaffold229045_1_pt1 | contig 15642 bp, 12 predicted proteins | sample TARA_R110002050 | Tara Oceans TARA_R110002050 (sample SAMEA4396988) | marine metagenome | biome: Polar Biome; feature: [DCM] deep chlorophyll maximum layer (ENVO:01000326); material: water (ENVO:00002006), including particulate matter (ENVO:01000060) such as... | depth 25 m
TATATGGATAAATGCCTCGTAGCAATTAAACAAACCGTGGCGTCCAGTCAGGAGATACCCTTCTAACCAACCTTCGCATTGATGTTCGCTCAGCATTTCCACGACACGTCCGTCTTTTTTAAGAAGTTCATCGGTATCTATGGTTTCTCCTTCCCATTGTCTACTAGTGGCCTCGAAAACCGAGTTCAAACGGTTTGAAAGTGTTTCATCAGGTCCAAAAATCCTAAAATTTCGTTGTTCTTCGTTCAATTTGATAATGTCCCTTGCGAATTCTCCCAGAATGCGGGTATCGCCATTTCCCATTTTTCCACGTACCGACACGTCAATCCCGTAATCCCTGAAATCTGGCATGTGCAGGCCCTTTAATAAAATTCCTCCGTTAGCGTGCGGATTGGCACCCATTCGTCGTTTGCCTTCCGGGGCCAGATCGACCAATTCTTGTAAAAGTCGACCTTGTTCATCAAAAAGCTCTTCGGGCCTATAGCTTTTAAACCAATCTTCCAATTGCTTTAAGTGTTCTGGATTATTTACAACATCGGGCAACGGAACCTGATGTGATCGAAAATGGTTTTCAACGGGTAAACCATCCACAAATTTGGGCCCTGTCCACCCTTTGGGGGATTTTAGGATAATCATTGGCCAATGGGGACGTTCCCAATTGTCATTTTGAGCCGCGTTTTCCTTAATCGTTTTTATTTCCTCAGTCACTTTGTCCAGCAATTCCGACATTTTCCGATGCATCGTCATAGGATCATCGCCTTCGATGAAATAGGGCTTCCATCCATAGCCTAAAAAAAGCTGTTCCAGTTCGACGTCCCCTATCCGGGCAAGAATCGTGGGGTTGGCAATCTTATATCCATTAAGGTGAAGAATAGGAAGTACCGTACCATCGGTTACCGGATTCAGAAATTTGTTGGAGTGCCATGCGGTAGCCAACGGGCCAGTCTCCGCTTCCCCGTCGCCCACTACGCAGGTCACGATTAGATCCGGATTATCAAAGGCCGCTCCGAAGGCATGGCTGAGCGAATAGCCCAGCTCGCCCCCTTCGTGAATGGATCCGGGACATTCGGGGGATACATGGCTGGGGATTCCACCAGGAAACGAAAATTGGGTAAACAATTTTTTTAATCCGTCTTCGTCTTGACTTATGTGAGGATACACCTCGCTATACGTTCCTTCAAGGTAGGTACTCCCAACAAGTGCCGGTCCGCCGTGGCCGGGACCCGATACGTAGATCATGTTCAAATCGTATTTTTTAATGATACGGTTTAGATGAACATAAATAAAGTTCTGGCCGGGCGTAGTGCCCCAATGCCCCAATAACATGGGTTTGATATGTTCGGGTTTTAACGGTTTACGCATCAGGGGATTGTCCCATAGATATATCTGACCAACTGAGAGGTAGTTCGCCGCCCGCCAGTAGGCATCCATTTTATCCAGAAGTTCTGGAGCTATTTGTGTTTGTCCCTTTTTACTTTTTTGATTTTCCATGTCTTACTTGTTTTTTAACTGTTTTTTGATTCGATATAGAGATCCGTCGCACACTTTGCAATCATCAGCTCCTCGTTGGTGGGGATAACCAATACTTTTACTTTGCTGTCCGCTTTCGAGATTTCAAATCCATTTTGTTCGTTTTGCTCTTCATCCAATGCGATTCCGGTAAAACCTAAACCTTCACAGATTCTCGAACGGATGATGGGCGCATTCTCCCCGATGCCCCCTGAAAAAACTAAGGTGTCAAGGCCTTCCAGTACCGCCATAAAGGAGCCTATCCATTTCTTTAACTGATAACAAAATAGGGCGACCGCTTCAGCAGCCCGTTCGTCAGTGCTTTCTATTTTTAATAGATCCTGCATGTCGGCACTTGTTTCCGCTATTCCCAAGAGACCGGCCTCATGATTGATCAAATGGTTGAACTGTTTGGTGTTCATTCCCTCGCTGTTCATCATATACCAAGCGACCCCGGGATCCAGATCCCCACTTCGCGTCCCCATAATACATCCACCTGCAGGGGTAAAACCCATACTCGTATCCAAGCTCTTGCCATCTTTTACGGCCGTTATACTGGCCCCGTTCCCAAGATGGGCCAGAATGATACGTCCGTTAGCTCGATCAGCCCCCGCTATTTCCTTTAGCTTTTCGATAAGAAAGGCATACGATAAACCATGAAAACCATATCTCTGAACGCCAGCTTGATCAAAGCGCCTTGGTATAGGCAGAATTTTTGCAATACGGGGCAATGTTGTATGGAACGAAGTATCGAAACAGGCTACCTGTAGTACACCAGGGCATCGCTGCCTAAAAAGCTCAATGATTTCGATCTCGGCAGGAAGATGATCTGGGTCATAGTCCGTTATTCGCTTTAATTCCTTTAACAAGGTTGCATCGATTACTTCCGCATGTGTATGGTTCATCCCATGAACGATGCGATGGCCGACACATTTGATTCTATCAAACCCAGTTTGCTTTTTTAGCCAAAGGATCAGAAAGATGGCGGCTTCGTAAAAGCCTGGGCAATATATCTCATAACCCACATTTTCGTACTGATCGATATAGTTAACATTGAAGGTAGTACCATTCAACCCAATTCGGTTAATGCTCCCGGAAAATATAAGTTTCGGAGTTTTGGCCATTTCATACATCGCGAACTTGATGCTGGATGAACCGCCATTGATTGTTATAAGATTTGAATTTTCCGGAAGCATTTTTTATTATAGTTATATAATTATTTAGATTATTGATAGCACATTCTTGTTGCGATAATCCTTAGCTGAACCTTATTATGAATCTGACCCATTAAAAGCACAATTCTTGTCCTTCATAAAGGAGGAAGCTAATTCTTTATATTTTGCACCAAGCTCTTTACCACACCATTCCAACAAGGCCGGCTGTTTTGAACAGATGGTATTGCGAACCGCCTTTTTCAGTTCCATCTTTAATAGCTCCTCGTTGAAGCTGACTTTTTTTAATATGGTTTCATAATATTCCAGTGTCTCCATTTTTCTTTTTATTTAAAATTCGATTTTTAATGCTGCCATAGTATCAAGTTATCCTCCAACGGTACGGAAACTCCTTCGTAGTTGGGTACAATACGAGCGGTATAGTGATCGGTAGGTCGGGAAGTTTTTACCTGAGCATAAAAATTATGTTCCCCATCTTCCCCCATCCGATCAAATTTCATGTTCATGTTTTCCGGCGCTTCACCGTTGATGCCTTCCGCGAACAGTTCTACCTGAATATGTTTGGGGTTAATTCCTTTCAACCATATCGGTATTTTAAAGTGATACTTTTGGCGTACACTTTCAATTTCAACTTTACCTAATTGAATGGCATCCCACTTATTTTTGAGCTCATGCCTTGCGGAGACGATTGCTTTTCCCGTGGCCCCTTTTTTTGCTGCCCGTTTTTTATAGTTCACTGCGGCGGGCAGATAGTAATGCTCCGTATATTCACGCACCGCTCGGTTGGCGGAAAAACGGGGCGTTAGGGTCGCCATACTTTTTCGCATTCTTTGGACCCAGGATTCCGATACCCCCTTTTTGTTACGTGCGTAGAATTCGGGGACGACTTGCTGTTCCAGTATTTCATATAGTTTTGCTGCCTCGTACGCGTCCCATGTGGGATCGTCGCCATGTTCTTGGCCATCGCCCAATGCCCAGCCCACTTCGGGAGTATATGCCTCTGCCCACCAACCGTCCAGTTCTGATAAATTGATTCCCCCATTGACCAGCACCTTCATACCGCTAGTCCCGCTAGCTTCCCAAGGCCTTCTTGGGGTATTTACCCACACATCCACCCCCTGAACTAAGTTCTCGGCCAGCATTATGTCATAGTCGCTCAAAAAGAGTACATGCTTGTACAAATTATGCTGTTGGATAAATTGCACCCATTTTCGTATCAATGCCTTCCCTGATTCATCGGAAGGTGGTGCCTTACCGGCAAGTATCAATTGAACAGGGTGTTCGGGATTGGTAAGGATACGGATAAAGCGTTCCGGATCGTGCAATAAGAGGTCCGGTCTCTTGTAAGGCACAAATCGTCTGGCGAAGCCTAAGGTTAAGGTGTCCGGGTCAAAAACTTGGTTTGCGATCTCGACCACTTCCGACGGTAGGCCCGAGACTATTGCCTGCCTCTCAAACCTTGCCCTTATAAAATCGACAAGGCGATTTCTAGATCGGTTCCTAAATTCCCATAATTTTTCGTCGGATAGTTTCGAAATATGTGCTGAATGGTCCTCCAATTCCCCTCTCCAGCGGTCTTTTCCACAAGATTCCGTCCAGATTTCATCGGCATATTCGGAATCCCAGCTTGGCATATGCACTCCATTGGTCACATGGCCTACCGGTACTTCCTCTGCCGGCCAACGTGGGAAAAGGTTGTTAAAAAGATTTCTGCTTACCTCTCCGTGCAAATGGCTAACACCATTAACCGCCCCGCTGCCACGAATGGCCAGATAGGCCATGTTAAAACTTTCAGATCGGTTATTGGCGTCAGCGCGCCCCAAGGCCATGAGATCATTAAAGTCCAAGCCCAGTTGTTCTTTGGCATAAGCTCCTAAATGGTACTCCATTAACGGGGGACTGAAATGATCAAAACCAGCCGCGACCGCCGTATGTGTCGTAAATAGATTGCCGGCTCGAGTTACGGCAAGCGCCTCTTCGAACGAAGTTCCGTTCGTCTTCATAAAATCGTTGGCCCGTTCTAGGACCAGAAAGGCCGCATGCCCTTCGTTCATATGGCATACTTCGGGCTTTATATTCAAGGCCGTTAGTAATCTGTACCCTCCCACGCCCAATATGATTTCCTGTTTTATGCGCAATTCTGGCCCTCCGCCGTACAGCTCATCGGTAATTCCACGATGGATTGGTAAGTTGGCGGCATCGTTGCTATCCAACAGATAGAGCATCGACCTTCCTACCTGTACCTGCCAAGTACGCAGCCATATCGGGTGACCGGGTAACGATACCTTTATACGCAGCCATTCCCCGTTTGGTAAGCGTAAGGGTGTAATTGGCAATTGCCCCGGATCGTTATAGGGGAACAATGCATTTTGCGTACCATATTTGTCTATTTCCTGTCGGAAGTAGCCTTTGGCATAAAGCAGTCCCACGGCAACGACAGGTACGCCCAGATCGCTGGCCGCTTTTAGTTGATCTCCCGCTACATTGCCCAGGCCACCGGCATAAATAGACAGGGCCTCATTGAGCATATATTCCATACTGAAATACGCGATAGTGGTAAGGGCTGTATTCGGGTGGTTTTGCTGAAACCAGGAGGGCGTCGAAATCGCTTGCTCGTTTGCCTTTAGTAAACCATCGAGCTTTTCCCGAAAAGTTGAATCTGCCAAATGCTCCTCCAGCCGATTTCGTGAAACCGTTTGTAGAATGACCCATGGATTCCGCGTGAATTCCCAGAGTTCCGAATCAAGTCGTTGCCATATCTCATCTGAGGCATGGTTCCATGACCAACGGATGTTCAGGGCCAGTTCTATAAGGGAATCGATTCCGTCGATGTCCGTATGCATCAATCCGTAGAGTTGACTCGTATTGTATTTTTGTGTTTTCATCTTTCTATTTCATTTTCAAATTGGTATTCAATTCTATTCATCACGATTTTTCATCGAAAAAATCCCCTATCGCTTTCCAGACTTCAAATGGTTCTTTCAGAAAGAGTTGATGGTCTCCATCCTGTACTTCTATTAGCTTAGCCTGGTTAAAGGATCTTGTAAATTTTTCTACATTTACAAAGGGTGCCACTTTATCGTTTGTGCCTTGGATAAAGAGGATTTTTCGGTCGCGTATGTTCTTGGTAAGGGTAAATAAATCTGTTTTGAGAATTACCTCGTTCAACGAATTATAATAGCTCTGCCAGGTATGTTTTTTTGAGTCTTTAAAAACATCATCGGTCAGATTTTTAGGCTTGAACCATTTCACAATGTATAATGGGTGGAGCATGCAGAACAGTTTTCCATAGCGGCCAACGGCAAGCTTATCGAAAAATGAATCGCTAGACATCTGTTCCAAAAATTGACCTTTGCTTTCAAAAAAAGGAAGGCCAATCACGGTCGCTCCCTTAAACCAGTCAGGATGTTTTGCGAAAAGTGCCAGAGATAGTACGGCGCCCAGAGAATGACCAACAATAAGACTCTCTCCTCTATGAAAGCCTTCTTTCGAAATGATGTTTTCAAGAGCGGCAAGCTGAATTTGGAGAGTATATTCGCTTTGGGGTTTGGGAGAATCACCGAAGCCCAACAAGTCGACTAACAGCAGTCTGTAAGTTCCTGAAATTTTCTCCAAATCCCTTCGCCAGTAATTTTTAGAACCTGCCAAGCCATGAATCAGGACTATGTTTCTTTCGCCCGAGCCCACTACTTCATAGTTCAATGGCATGGTTTCGGGATTATATTCAGGAGCCAAAGCGACCGTTAGGTATTGATATCCTGCTACTGAGGTAAACAACGCTAATATCACTAACACGGCTATCAGAGCCCTTTTTATAATTTTTATCATCATGTATTTCATGGTTTTATAGTATTGATTTCCATCGCCTAAGTATTTGTTTTCCTTATTTGTTTTTGAATATCAAAAACTCCATGGGTTTTAACTTTATCTTGATGAAAAGCCGACCATCTTGTTGATCTCTATTTTTTTTAATCATTATTCTTTTCTTGTTACCATAGATGCATTCCATAAGGGTATCCTCATTATTGATGGTGGTATCGACCTCTATATATTCTTCCTTGGTATCCTTTGGGGATGAATTATAGATTATTAGAATTTCGCCCTGATGTAAAATCCTTGAAAATGCCAAAAGACATTCTTCACAATCGGGATACTGAAAATCAAGTCCGTTTTTTGAGGTTTTTCTGAAATACATCCTGCCAAACTTTAGAATGGCATCCTTTTGTCTTAGATGCGCCAAGACGGCAATTCTCTTATATATCCATGAACCTTGGTTCAAAACATTGGTCTTCTTATCGTCTGGATCGAACATTCCTTCCCGAATATATCGGTCATCAGTACCGTTTCCCTCAAAACCTTGTTCGGTTCCGTAATAAATACATGGGGCACCAAGGGCACAAATTAGAAAGCCCATCCCCGCAACAATTTGTTCGGGAGTAGCATTATGGCCAAAGCGATGTTTAAAATCCATCCCCACCTGATCATGGTCATCGATATAGGTCACCAAAAATTCCCCATACTCACCCCGGCTTAGGGCATTCTTTTGCAGTTCTGAATACCGCTGTATCAATCTATTTGGGGATGAATTCCCCTTAATCACTTCCGCCAGAACACTGTGTAACGGATGATCCAAAATGGAATCGAGCCCATAGTATACATTTCTGTCCTCTGGCAGCATTTTGGGGCCTATATAGGGATTGCCCATCTCATCATTACCGATAATTTCACCAAACAAAAAGAAGTTTCTCTTGCCCAAGGAATAGGCATATTCCCTTATGTTAGAGCAAAAACGGCTAATGTCGTCACCCTTCATATGTTTGACGGCATCCAGGCGGAAACCGTCTACATCCGTCTCACGTATCCAGTAGCAATGTATCTCGGCCAATATATCCAGTAAATCTTCACTAGCGGGGGAACCATCGTTTCTAAAGGTTTTTAAGGCAAAGAAGTCACCTTCCTGGGTTTCGGGATAGGTATCGAAATTTCCAATCTGTCCCTTTCGATTATACATTTCCGGGTTTCTAAGTTCAACGGGTATTGGCCTATCCTTTTCCCGCCAATCGCCCAGGGGAAACCGTTGCCCATCCGCGTAGAAATAGTCATAATCAAAAGGATACGACCAATTATCTCCCGAATGGTGCAGAACGATATCCAAAAAGACCCGTATATCCAGATTGTGTGCCTTGTCTACCAGTTCTTCCAGGTCTTCCTTGATGCCCCAGCGTTTATCCACATCCATATAATTTTGGATGGCGTATCCATGATAGGATTCCGGATTATTTTCAAACACAGGGCTCAGCCAAAGGGCCGTGCAACCTAAATTTTTGATATAATCGATATTATTGATGATGCCTTTAATTGTGCCCCCAAAAGGCTTTTGCAATTGATCTTCATTCCCGAAACCGGCATGACGAATATCGAAATTCTTCGAATGCCGCTCGTTGCTATCATGAAATCGGTCGATCATCAGAAAATAAATGACCTCTTCCCGCCATTCCCTGTGACAGTTTATCCAATACGTCTTGCCCGGTTTTGGGGAAAGCTCTATGTCTTTAATCGATTGTATCATCATCCGGTTCATTAAACATTTAAACAGTGGAATATTCCGTATTTGCTTTTACATAACTCTCTTTAGCTTTCCCCGGTTTTTTTCCATAAAACCTATCGAATACCATGCAGGCCGTTAAGTCACCAGTAACATTGACCGCAGATCGGAACATGCCAAGCAAGCGCTCTACCCCGATGATTATGATGATTCCTTCGGACGGAATTCCGACACTGGATAGCACAGAAGCCAAAATCACAACGCCACCTCCTGGTATGGCCGGGGTTCCAATGGAGGCAGCAACTATGGTAACTATGATAACAATGACGTTTAGAATGCCCATTTCAAGTCCATAAGCCTGTGCTATGAACAAAGTCGTAATGGTCTGATATAGCGCCGTCCCATCCATATTTACGGTGGTTCCGATGGGAATAATAAAATTGCTGATGGAGGCATCCACTTTGAGTTCTTCCTCCGCTGTTTTTAACGATAAGGGCATTACTGCGGCAGAGCTTGTTGTAGAGAATGCCAAAAGTTGGACATCCGTAATCTTTCGTAAAAATTTAAATGGATTGCTGCGGCCAAGTATGCTTACTAACAAAAGGTAGATACCGACCAATATTAGCAAGCCTATCAGTACTACGAGTACATAAAAGCCCAAACCTGCCAAGGAGTTCAAGCCAACACTGGAGGTCAACTGTGCCATTAGACCGAATACGGCGATCGGAACCAATAGCATGGCCCATTTGACCACCGTCATACAGATTTCCTGAATTGCCCCTAACAGCAACTTTACCGGTTTGAGAAAGTCGTCGGTCAGCGATAAAACCGCAACGCCTATTATGATGGTAAAAATGACGATACTCAACATTTCGCCACTTACCATGGATGCCAATGGGTTTTCTGGCAACAAATTTGTTATGGCATCCGGAATATCTTTTATTCCAAATGAAAGTTCCGAACTTTCGACGGTGTCGGCCATTGCATTGGCATGATCGACTTCCACCTGTTGGTGCAAGTACTTTCCCGGTCTAAAGAGTAAGGCCAGTACTGTACCTATGGATACGGAAATAATTGTTGTTGATATAAAATACACGAACACACCGCCACCCAATCGCTTGAGATTTTCCTTATCATTACTGGCAATGCCCGTAATGATGGAAGCCACGATCAAGGGAATCATGATCATCTGTACCAATTTAAGAAAAAGCATTCCAGGCAGGGCCAACCAATTCCCTAAGACATCGGCAGTGTCTTTTGTAATCCAACCGTTTTGAGGGCTCAACAACAGGCCAACACCAACACCTAAAAACAAAGCAATGATAACCTTGAGCCACAGCCTATTTTCTACCAGTTTTCGTAGGTAGTGGTTAAGGGATTTCAATGATTTTATTTCTGTATCAAACATTCTTATGTACGTATTAAGCTATTGTGATTTTTTTTTCGAGATAAACGCCCTGAACCGCATGTATTAATTCCACCCCGTCCTGAAAGGGCTTTTGAAAAGCCTTTCTTCCCAGTATCAGACCCGAACCTCCGGCCCGTTTATTTACGATTGCCGTTGTGATGGCTTCGATCATATCGGACGCCCCTTTGGAACCCCCGCCGGAATTGATCAACCCTATTTTGCCCATATAGCAATTAGCGACCTGTAACCGGCACAGGTCAATAGGGTGTTCAGTTGTCAAGCTTTCATACATGGCATCGTCATACTTCCCATATTGCAGGTCTTTAAAGCCATAATTTGTGGTGGGTATTTTCTGTTTGATAATATCCGCCTGTATCGTTACCCCTAGGTGGTTGGCCTGCCCGGTCAGATCCGCAGCGGCGTGATAGTCTTCTTTTTCGGTTTTAAAAGCTTCATTGCGCAGGTAGCACCATAAGATGGTGGCCATGCCCAAATTATGTGCTTCTTCAAAAGCTTCCGCGATTTCCTTTAACTGCCGGCCACTTTCCTTTGATCCAAAATAGATGGTTGCTCCGATCGCTACCGCGCCCATGTCCCAAGCTTCCCTGACCTTTCCGAACAAGGTTTGGTCGTAGGTATTGGGGTAGGACAGGAGCTCATTATGGTTTATCTTAACAATGAACGGAATTTTATGTGCATATTTCCGTGCATTTAGACCCAGACCCCCGAAGGTCGATGCCACAGCATTGCAGCCCGCTTCAATGGCCAGTTTTATGATGTTCTCCGGGTCAAAATAATCGGGGTTCTTATAGAAGGAAAAAGCGGCGCTATGCTCAATTCCCTGATCAACGGGCAGGATACTTAAATACCCCGAATCTTTCAGATTGCCATGCCCGTACAATTGGGCAAGGCTCCGAAGCGTTTGCGGATTTCGATTACTATTGACAAAAACTTTGGAGACAAAATTTTCATCGGGAAGCTGCAGTTCGTCCTTTGTAATCTTTTCGCTAACATGGTCCAGATAGAAGGACGCTTTGTCCCCTAACTGTTCTACTATATTTTCATACGTTTTCATTGCGCTTTATTTATTTGATACCTAAACTTTCATTGGTCTTTTTGATTGATTTGTGTGCGTCGGTCTCAATTCCAGTAAGTGCTCTAATAGCATCAATGGTTTCAGGAATAACAATGGCTTGATTATCGACCACATAGGCATAGAAAAGTTCATCGCCTACGACTTTCAGCATGTCTTCCCAAAGGGCAACTTCGTACATATCGCCCCAAGGCCTGCCCATATCCAAGAACATTTCCTTGATGGTGTTATTGGAAACCAAACCTTGGTCGTACTGTATCAATTTGATTCGACTTGATGTTTTAAGGGCCTTTATCACTTCTTCTTTCGTGGCCTTTTTTTTCAGCTTCACATTCCAATAGTGCATGTGGCTCAAGGTTTCGGGGACTTTTACCGCCGAAGTAATTACATCCAAATCGGGATCCACGCTTTTTGCATCGGGACCTTGATGGCTAGGGATGTCCTTTTCGGGCACCATGGTGTTCATAATTCCCCCCAAATGGCTTTCCCAAGGGTCGGTGGCCCTTCTTAGAAGTGTTCCTCTGGCATAATCCAATAAACCAGCTCTTTTTAGGGCGGTCAATGTTCTTAAGATAGAGGTGGTATTACAAGAAACAACTCTTGTAGCATTTAGATTTATAGCCGATTTATAATTGTTTTCGGCACTAAAGGAATGGCCTGTAGTTTCGTGTTTTTCGCCACCCTGAACAATAAACTTGATGTTTTTTTCTTTATAGATTTTTACATTTTGTGCGGCGATATTTTTTGGGGTACAATCGACCACGAGATCTACTATATTCAATAGGTCCTGCATATTGCCCTTTATCGAAATGCCGGAAGCCTTCATTTCTTTTTCGGCTTCGGCGGTCGCCGCATAGATATCATACGTTTTCCTCACTGCGTTCTGAATGCGCCAATCGCTGATGACATCGCAAACCCCGACGAGGTTCATATCATCTTGCACTTTAATGGCATCGGCCACTCTTTTTCCAATGACCCCATATCCTATAACTGCTATATTTTTCATGTAAATTGGGTTTTTAATTAATTATGTTTTATTACTTGTAGTTTCCATTCCCATCTGCATATTGCCCTCATCGTCTGTATGCGAAATCATGAAAAGACGCTCCGCAACAAGTATTAGGATAATTCCAATTGCTGCTACGATGAGTACCATTGGATCATTGAGGTATTTTATATAAAGGAAGGCTGCCAGTACTGCAATATCCATTACAATGGCTATTAGCGGAATGATAGGTTGAAATTTCACTTCTTTTTTTAGGTGGCGGAAAAGTCCCCAATGGATAGCAATATCCATAATGAGGTAAAAAATAGCTCCTATGGAAGCGATCCTTGTTAAATCGAAAAGGGCTGTGAGCAAAATGGCAAGGGAAACGGTGAATATGAGTGCGGGATTTTTAAAGTTCCCTATTATTTTTAAAGATGGTACCTGTTTCATGTTGCTTAACATCGCCAACAAACGCGATGCAGAAAAAACACTGGCGATAACGCCTGAAAAAGTTGCTACAATAGCTATTGCTATGGTAATCCAGGAACCCCATTCCCCAAAAACGGGTTTTGCGGCTGCCGCCAAGGCATAGTCTTTTGCCTCGATTATTTCCGGAATGCCTAAACCTCCTGCCACGGCCAGTGCCAAGGCTACATAAATCAGTGTGCAAATAAGAATTGAAAAAACAATGGACCGCCCAAGATTTTTATGAGGATTTTTAATGTCCCCGCCTTGATTTGTAATTGTTGTAAATCCTTTATAGGCAAGGATTGATAGCGCCAATGCAGCTACAAAAGCGAATCCTTGTGGTAACGCTTCGGTGTTTTTTTGTAAATAGTTTCCGGTAATATCTGCAAATCCGGAAACTATAAGGCCCGCAATTGCGAGCAATGCAATGCCTGCTACTTTGATAATTGCTGTGAATGTCGCCGTTGCACCAATAACTTTGTTGCCTAAAACATTCACGATAAAGGCCGTTACCAAGAGCAGAATACCAAGGATGGATGCGTAACCGGAAAAACTTTCTGGAAATAACCGAAGTGTATAGGCGCCAAAAGTGCCTGCTACCAAACTTTCAGAAACCACCATTGAAACATACATCAGCAGAGAAAAAACTCCGGTCGTTGTTCCCGGTCCGTAAGATTTATTAAAAAATTTGACAACACCTCCAGAGGAGGGAAAAGCGTTCGAGAACTTTACATAGGAATACGAACTGAAACCCACCACAACGGCACCTGCAATAAAGGCAATCGGGAATAAGTCGCCCACTAACTCTGCTATTTGCCCCATAAGAACAAATATGCCAGCACCTATCATTACGCCTGTTCCAAGAGATATGGAACCTATTAGGGAAAGCTTATTGTTTTTACTTCTTGTGTTTTTCATAGTTAAATTATTTCTTCTTGCTATTAACCGACGATTTTGGTTCAAAATTTCTAATAATCAGGCGGTTGCTCTTTTCATATGTGAAATAGCTTACCGCCCAATTAAAACCAACCATTAATCTATTTCTAAATCCACTTATGGATAATAAGTGTACAATTGACCATAGCAGCCAAGCGAAATAACCTGCAAATTTGAATTTACCCAAATCAGCTACTGCCTTACGTTTTCCTACTGTGGCTAATGAACCTTTGTCTTTATATTCGAAAGGGTTTACGCCCTCATTCTTAATGATTTTCAATAATATATCACCCAAATACTTACCTTGCTGAATAGCTGCTTGTGCTACTTGAGGATGCCCTTTCGGCGTTTGCTCTGTAATTATAGCCGCAATATCGCCTATGGCAAAAATGTTTTTATAACCTTCTACTTTTAAATGGGAATCGGTTTTTATACGGTTACCTTTTACCACATATTTTAGATCTATACCTTTTGGGAACTGACCTTTAACACCCGCTGTCCAGATTAGGTTTTTGGCTAAAATTGTTTTGCCACTTTTTGTAGTGACCTTTGAGCCGTCATAATCACTCACTGATTCATTGAATAGTACCTTTACATTTAAGTCCTTCAAATATTTAAGGGTCTTCGAAGATGCCTTGTCAGACATCGTACTTAACAATTCATCAATGGCCTCTATCAAATAAATGTTCATAATGGAAGAAGGGTATTCTGGATAATCCTTCGGTAGAATATATTTGCAGAATTCTGCCAAGGCTCCGGCCATTTCTACGCCAGCAGGACCACCTCCCACAATAACAAAATTGGTCAGGGCATCTCTTTCGTCCTCATCACAGGTAATTGCAGCCTGTTCCAAATTTTGCAGCATCATATGGCGGATGTTGAGGGAATCACGAATATCTTTCATCCCCAAACTGTTTTCGGCTACGGAATCCATTCCAAAAAAATTGGTGGTCGAACCTGTTGCCAGTACTAAATAATCATAATGAACTTTCCCTTTGGAGGTTATTAGGGTATTTGAAGAAGGTTGAATTTCCTCGACCTCGGCCAAACGGAACAGTACATTTTTATACCCATTGATTTGTTTCCTAAATGGAAATACAATACTATCAGGCTCCAGTGCACTCGTAGCCACTTGATAAAATAAAGGCTGAAATTGATGAAAATTGTTTTTATCGAATAAAACCACCTGAAATTCTTTGTGCTTCAGTTTTTCTACCAAGGCCAGTCCTGCAAATCCACCACCAATGATAACCACACGTGGAAATTTGGAATCTGCTATACAGATTTCATCTGTTATTTTGCAACTATTTTTCATGGTAGTGTTCAATGTTTGATTATTTTTCATTTTTTCAAGTATTCAAATGGAACTTGATTTTATAAAATAGTTGTCTTTATCCGTGATATTGTAATCCTGTACATTTTTATAATTTTCTTCCTATACCTAACTTTAGATAAAGAGATAATTTTCCAAAATACAGGAATAATTAGTACCCATATGAACTAGAACTATTGAATAAATCCTAAAAAAGATTTCTATTTTTTAACTTTGAATTGAGCATTATAAAAAGCACCAATACAAGCTCCTATTAACCACCATAGAATAAATGTTTGTACTATTCCCATTAACACTTCAAATAGAGGTACGTTCATTCTAATTATACTCGTAACATCGAGACCGTGCAAGAGGCTGTTAAAAAAGATAATTGTTCCATCTTGACCTGCTGTAGCCATTACTATCATACAGCCTGCATAGACCAAGGCTCCCGTAAAACCCATTGCAAAGCCGATTTTTTTTACATTGATTCTATTCATGATTTTTGTTTTTAGATTAATAGTTGATATAATTCATTCGTGAGTGAGTGTGAAACTTCGTGTTAAGTCCAAAGTTTGAATCAATGATTCCGTTCCAGACTTTTTCTGTACTCCATTTTATTGTGCATAGCTTTTGCTAAATCCTTATTCTCAAGAGTATGGTCGCAAAACGTATAGCTCAAGAGACTATCCGAAGCAATGACAGGCATAAAATGGCGTGTCGTCAGCATCATAAGTTCGGGATATTGGGTAATCATATCGCTAAGTTTACCTGAAAGTATTGTATCATTGGCTGCCGCTTTTATAAGCTCATCCACCATCATACCTTTTGCGTGGTCGTTTTCCATCATCTTGGCAATGTAGTTTTTGCCCAAGTCGTGGTTTTCCACCATTAGTGCCAAGACCTGCTCTCGTTGTGTGGGATTCTTGAGCATCTCACTTACAAAATCACCCTTTTTTTGTGAGCAGGCAGATAGTAGTATTGCGACCAATACAACACCTGATAACTTGTTGTTTATTTTTTTCATTTAGATGTATCTATAAGACATAATTTGAACTGACGCTACTTATTCAGATTTTAGAATCTTTTTTGCTTCCTCATAATCTTCTCTTGTGATATCGCCTTTAGCAAAGCGTTTCTTAAGAATGTCTAATGGGTTTTCCTTCTTTGTTTTTTGATATGGTATATCGGCTGGGATAAAGAAAATCCAA
>TARA_R110002050_G_scaffold176331_9_pt1 | contig 15628 bp, 10 predicted proteins | sample TARA_R110002050 | Tara Oceans TARA_R110002050 (sample SAMEA4396988) | marine metagenome | biome: Polar Biome; feature: [DCM] deep chlorophyll maximum layer (ENVO:01000326); material: water (ENVO:00002006), including particulate matter (ENVO:01000060) such as... | depth 25 m
CTGTATCAGGGCGTGCCGATGGTGTGTTGGACATTAGATCGGTTAAAACCGTTGTTGGACAAGGTTGTGATTAGTTGTAATCGTAACTTCGAACAATATGCGTCCTATGGCTATACCTTGGTGAAAGATCAGATTGGGGGCTATCAAGGGCCGTTGGCGGGGGTGCATGCAGCGATGCAGCAGTTGGAGGGTTATACCCATGTACTGGTACTTCCTTGTGATACCCCATTACTAGATGAAGACGTTATCCAGTGTTTATTGCAGGCCGTGCGTGTGCATACAGAAGAGATCGTGTTGTTAAAAACGGATGACCAGCCGCAGTTTTTACATGCGGTTATCCCTATGCGGTTTGCTGATGAGTTAGGTGATTGGCTTTCCTCTGGTCAGCGGGCTGTTTATAAGTGGTATAAGCAGTTCCCTATGTATTTTGTGGAAGTGGATGCAAAGTCCTCTGCATTAAAAAATATTAATACATCACAAGATATAGCCTAGCTTTTTGATCGGTAGTGATTGGCTCTGAGGTTTTTCTGAGCCGAATACCGAAAAAGGAGGAGTACGTCGCTAGATATTCAGGCTTAGAGTCATTGCTCATGTACCTCTCCTTTAAAGGTGAATGGGATGAATTATTTCTAGGGCATGCATTTGGCCTGTTAGACAATGAAGGGGCTAGGTCTCAAGAAAATTGGGGTATCTACTGGCATGACGTTAAACGCTTCTTTGAACTCCAGGGACTGAGATTATTGCTCATTCTTTCATCAGACCTGCCTGTTGATACGCTTTTGAGTATTGTGAAGGGCAATATGAAACTTTCAGGTTTCAATCTGACGGATGAGCAGGTTGATCTGATCTCGCTGGCGGCTAATGGAATTCTGTCTGATAGGGAGGTACTGCAACGCCTTTGTTATGAATCTAGTTCATCTAATCTTTGATCTTTACGTCGCGCCAATTCGAAGCCTGACGCGCTTTTTAATATTAATATCTATTTATGCGGTAAAAGTTTAGGTATTTGACGTGTTTCAATTTCAATTAAAGGACTCGCATGTGAATACACGTTTTATCTGAAATTATGCTCATCACGTTAACATGATATCTTTAGCAAGCTTATTGATCAGGGCAGTGTCCACTCATGAATCTTGAGAGGCCCATTTGAATAAGTGGTCTGAAAGATAATCCTGATGAATAAATTCTTGTTCAAGGCGTGGCTTTTCTGAGCTCGCTAGTTCATTGAAAAGTTCTATCTCATGATTGAGCAGGCCCTCAGGTATCTTTTTAACTGAATTAGGGCCTGTGGAACGGTACATCGAAAAGGCTTTCCATTCTGCATGAGACATCATAAGTGCCGTCAGATTAGGCTGAAAGGTGCGAGCATCGGCAAGAAACTTAAGGCCCTCTACATCAATATCACCCCAGTAGGCGACTCGTTTGTTTTTTAATAAGGTTCCATTTATCCACGAAAGGTTGTTTCCTGTGCCTGTGACAATGAGTGTACTTTCAATATCGGGAATTGATAACGCTGATTGAAGATTTTCAACAATCAAAACATTTTTAACTTTGATATCTAGTTCTGATAGTGACCCCTGATCCACGCGTAGCATATCCAGCCCCATGAGCTGTTGGCGAACAGAAGGACATAGGCCCCTTAGATATAACCAGCCTTTAGGAGTCTCAGAAACTCCAAGCCAATTGAGGAGTCCTCCATTCTGAGATACTTCTCCCTGATGAATAAAATCAAGGATTCGTTCAATGAAACTTGTATTTCGTTCGATGAACTTGGTATGCCCGTGTTTTATGGGTAGTGAACGAAGATAAATTTCTTCGCCCATTCCGCGACTCAACTGCGGGATAATTGTGAGCAGGTCATTGAACCATTGTGCTGATGCAGAATCGAGCGTGTTGAAATCGCATAGTGCTTCAATTAGTCCTCGTGAATCGACTTTTCCAAAGGATGCTATCAAGCCTTGGGCTAATTCATTAATTCTGTGGCTACGGTTGTCGAAAGTTTTGCGATCTTCCTCTGGTAAACAATTGAGAATGTCTTCAAGACTCTTTATTACAAGCCTTTCAGGCACCTCAATTGATCCTATGCCTTGTTTGTTGACTGTCCGCCACTGAACTAAGTCTGGATTGGGAAATTGCTTCCAACGATGTACGAAATCACCATGCTCTGATATACGATTTATCAAATGAGAGCCTGATAGTCCCCCGAGAGCTTTTGACCAGGGGAGTTCCATCTCACGTAGTATGAGGGCTTTCTGCTTGGCAGAAGTCCCCCAGAAACGCTTAGCAATACTCTTGATGGCTTCCTCTGGTAGAGTCAAACGATTACTCATCTACAGTAATTCCATAGTCTTCAGCACTGCTTTTCTTTTCTGAATGCTGATCAGCAGGAGCATCATCTCTGCTTAGATGTTGATGGAGCTGTTTTTCTGCTTCTTCCCATGACATCTGAATCAATTTAGAGCGGTGTTTAATTGCATCCTTATCGGCAATCAGAACTGATGAAGCAGCATCCTTAGCAATATCCATATTTTTAAACGGTGTGATTATGTTTAACACTAGCCCCATTTCCTTAAATACTTTGATGACTCGACGGATTACAGCGGCACTCATGTTGCTGAATGCTTCATCAAGGAATATCGTCGAGAAGCCAACCTTAGTTGTGCCATCAGGTGTGAGTACATAAGCAAGAGAAGCGGCCAGAATAATACCCGTAAAACTTTCCTTTTCTCCCCCAGATTTACCTTGGGTACCCTTTGCCCCGAATCTATTTAATACTACATCAGGATCATCCCGTTTAACTTCTTCTGCGGTGAAGCTCATTTGGTATCGGACATCTAGTAACTCTTTATTAGCCTTCGTATCTGGGTTGCTAAGGGCTTTTTGCAATAATAAATCAACCTCTTCTAGGGCTTTAAAAAGCCGCTTGGAATTAAGTGACTCATTAGCAGTAGAGGCGAGTTGAAGGACTTTTTGAACCTTAGCTTCGAACTCTTTAACCATTACACTTTTAATTATTGCTATGTCTATGCGAAGGAAAGATGTCGGTGTGAAGTTTGTTCTCTCAAGAACCTCGTTAATGCTATCAATTCGATCCTGTATCTCCTGGCGTTCATCACGGTAATGGTTTACTAGGCTTGATAAACTGCTGGTGGTCTGTGAGTTTAATTTTTTCTGGAAGCGTTCTTTAAGGTCAGGTAACCCTTCAGTGACCAGACTTGTATAATGCGATAGATAGTCGTGGCGGTCTCTGAATTCAAGCCCCCAAGAGTTTGAGTATGTCTCCCAGTTTTCTTTTGCTTTGTAGCGTTTCATTGCAGAAGTAATAGTGCGTTCTGCGTTCTTAATATCTTCTTCAGAGACATTTAGCTTTTTATCTATTGACCTTAAAGCCTTAACTACGGTTGTTTGGGCAGTATTAATAATATCTTGGGAGTCATTCTTGTCAGATAGGTCAGTATAAAAAAGCTGAAGTCTTGTACAGATAGATTTTTCTATGTCAGCAAAACCAGCAGACCTAAATTCCATATTCCGATATTCTTCAAATACAGCGTCAAATGCATCACTCTTGCGTGTTCGATCAGCAATCTGGATCGTCATTTTCTCTTCTAATGCTTCTAGGCGACTTTCTGCCTCCTTCATCTTTCGCTCAGCTAGTGCTGCATCCTTTTGATTTTGGCGTAGGTTATTAAGCTGAGTTATGAGCCTTCCCAGTTCTTCTTTCTTAGGTAAAAAATTTATTTCTTCCCAAGTGTACTCTTCCAACAGATCCCATTTGTTTTTTTGGGTACTTAGTTCATCTAGCTGGTTGTTGAGCGAGAGAAGCTTTTGATTAAGCTGAGTTAACTGAGGTTTTAGGTTTGATACCAATTCATTTAATACATTGATACGATCTTGGTTACTGAAACCCAGTGACCATTGCATCTTGTCATCAATTTGATGACTGTCGTTTTTAGCAAACTGTCCCTTTTCATATTGAATTAAGCCTTCTTTGGTAATTGAATACGGTGTAGTGCTTAATTGACCTTCTGCTACACAATGGAGGTCTATATGAGCAAGGAGTCCCTTTACAGTTTCACGATACGAGTGCTGTTTCCATTCTATTTTTCGAAGAAAGCCTGATTCTTTGAATTGTGAGGGACTATATTTGGCCTCAGGATTCACAGAACGAGCTTTGAAATTAAGTCCGAGGTGGCGGCGATTTATATATTGCGTAATACGGTGCTCATCTGCTTCAGGAACTAATAATGTTAATTTACGCATTCCTAGCGCCCGTTCTATTGCCCCTTGCCATTGTGCTTCGGATGGTTTGACTTGCATCAATTCAGCCATGTAAACCAGATCTTCAGGATCAATGCATAAGTCCTTTGAAATCTCATCACGAAGCGTCTGGTAGATCATAGGGACATTGGAGCGACGTTTTGATAAATCCGTAATCTCAGTTTCTGTTGCTTGGATCTCACCTTGGATATTGATAAGTGTATGGCTAGTTGTTGATAGCTCAGTACGTGTATCAGCTTGTGATTCAACTATTTTATCCAATGACCTGTTTTTTTGAGCACGATTGTATTCAAAATTTGCCTTGGATATTTCTGTTGTAAGTGAAAGTGACTGTGCCCAATCTCTGTAACTGCGAGCGCGAGCTTCACGTGAATTCACAATTTGTTGGGTCGAGTTTATTTCTTTTTCAATAGCCTCAATACGATGGCCGCCTAGATTCTCGAATTCATCACGATAAACTTGAATTTCTTTTTGGATTGACGGTTTTTGAGAACGGCTTGTTTCCAGGTCTTGATTTGCTTGGTGGAGTTCGCGTTCCGATATGTCTTTGGCACGTGACATGTGGGGAAGCGTAGTGTGTGCAAAGTAACATTCTACATATAGCTTGTCTGCTTCAGCTTCCTCGTGAGATTTTTCTGCTTCTACATGACGATCATTTTCTTCCTTGATAACTTTTAGTTCATCAATTTGTGTTTCAGCATCCAGAATGGCGTCATTAATATCATGTAGTGCGGAAGACTCTTCAAGAGATGCCTTAGCTCTCTGTTTAAAATCACCTTCCTCTAAAACGAGAGAACGAAGCATTTCATCGAGGTTTCTTATCTGCTTTAGTCCCATTGCGCGACATAGAAGGCTTATCGCATTTTCGTTTTCGATGCCCAATGACTGTAAGAGATGGGAACGATATTCTTTGTAGGATTCAGTACGAACAATACAGTGATTGTTCAGAGATAACTGCTGTTTGAATCGCCTTTTATCTTCAGCATACGCACGATATAGATCTGTTATGGAAATATCATCGTTCATCAATATGTACATGCGTTTGACATCCGATTTGGAACGACTAGTACCTTCAATGGACAAGATCAGGACTGCTATCAGTGATCGACCATCTTCAAATGTAAACCTTGCTCGGATGGCAGAGACAACCGTATCGCCTCGAAGGCAATCATTTTCTCCTGAATCAGAGCTGGCATAGTATCCACGGATATAACTCAATACATCTCTATCACGGCTCTGGCCATCTTGAGTAGCAGCAACATTGTAACGCCCGTTAGTTCCTTGTAAGAGAGTAATATAACCATCGATAAGGGTTGATTTCCCCGCCCCAGTTTCGCCTGTGACCATTAGGCCATCAGGGGTTAATGTTGCACAGTGGTGCCCATCAAAAGTTCCCCAATTGATACAGTCAATTTGCGATACCCAAACCCGATTGTTGGAAAACAATTCATTTATCGTCATTGATGTCATGCTTGTTCTCCTACTAATTCGCCTTTAATTTCGATATCAATAGATTCTTGGTAACTTGCAAGGGTTGACTGGAGATAGTCCATGTCGAGTTGGTGCTTTATCATTGGGGATATGCGGTAGCGTCCACCCTCATTTGCCTTAGGTTTAATAAGGATATTGTCTTCGACAGCGCGGTTAATACAGCTTTCAATTTTCTTCTGATCTTTGGTGCCTGATGCGCTTTCATTCCAGTATTTCTGAAGTTCGGCTGATATGTACTCGGCATCTATAAATATTTGTGTTTCCCCTGCCATTTCACGGTCATGGAAGTGCCGTCGTATTACTAAGTACACAAGAGATTGATGGTATGTTTCTTCTCTACCTCGTGCCCAGACTAGTGTTTCATTTCCATCTTCATCGTTTCTAGTGACGGAGCGAGTAAAAATAAGGCCGCTAAGGTCATCAATCACCAGTTCGATATAGATGGCTGCTAAATAGTCACGGATATTGGTTTGGTACTGTTTAACTGTTTTATAGATGGATTGATTTTTCTCTAATTCCACTAAGCCTTTCTTCAAGAGAAAAACCAGTGAATCTCGCATCTGTGGCATAACTTCGATTGTGAATGCAGTCTCCATATCAGATACGGCTTCTGCATCGTTTACTGGCGCGTTCTCTGATAATTCGCTTTTGCCACTGACAGCACGCTCTTCAGCCGAGTTGGTAGTCATGAGTTCATCAAAGATGCTAGGTTTGGAATTTTCCATTGTAATCCTCTCAAATTAAAAGCTAACTGGCTGATTAAAGGTTCATGTCTTCAATACGGTTAGGGAAACCTGAAGCGTGGAGGGATAAGAAAGGGATATTGGCAGTTTTAGTCTTGCCGTCTTCAGTGAAAGTCACGCGCTCACGTGATTCGGACTCCAATGCTGAAGAGGCTTTAGCGACGCGTACTAAGGCTATTAATTCCTCTACACCTGAAGTAAGTGGTTGTACTTCGGTAATTTCGCCGAGACTCATAGCTCGGCCAGTTTGACGCAACAGCTCTCTGACTCGTTCTGCAACGCGACGGGCTTGCAGGGTATTCATTGCTTCGAGCGCAATCTCACTTAGTTCTGAAGAAGTTCCATGTGACTCCACCTCAGTAGACATAGGCGTTTTAAGTGTGTGAAGTCTAATAGGGTTGCGGGTTTTAACTTTTAGGCATGCACTTGTTACTGGGATGGGGCGATATGTTTTAGAAACCTCATTCCCAATATTCTTATGAATAGAAATGGCTGAGTGTTCCAATTGATAAAGAACTTCCCCAATAGCCCCCAGATCAGCGTCTTGATAGCTGGTGATGTGGTCTCGGAGTCTTTCAGATGTTTTTTTACGTACATCCCGTATTCGACCCGATTCTTTATTAAGTTCCCGAACAAATCGAGATAAGTATCGCTGCTGGTCAGTTTTAAGGTGCTGAGCACTTTCGGGTTCATCAAGGATAGTTATAAGCAGCGTATTGATTTCCTCCTGGCGATGGGGGTCACGAAGTAATGCGTCAAACTCAGTAAAAGATGAGCCTGCTTCTGTTGAGAAAATCTCGTCTTCTAAATTTAGAACCGTTTCTAAAACGCTGGCGCGAGAGCTATCACTCGTTGCAATTTTTTGTCGCATCTCTCGATCTACACGAATAGTTTCGTCCTCAAGATAGCGAAAATCCTTCGTTAATAATTCCGCCTGTTGGTAGATCTCTTGAATGCCTTCACGGCGTTCAAGATCAGACATGGGCACAAACTCGCCACGACGCAATGCTGATACTTCTTTTTCAAGATCAAAAATTTGGGATTCAAGATACTCAATCCGTTCTTCGGGTGTGCTATTCAGTTTGCTGGAATAGTCTTTAATCGTGTTGTGAACAAGTTGAAGGTGGTTTGAGGTTACGCCACTAGTTCGGTTTTCAAGCGACATGGCAAAACGGGACGCTTGTTCAAAAGCCTCGGTTTTAATGACCATGCCGTCCATTTCTCGTATCCAGTTGTTACGAATCCAGCGGTCATAATGATAGCGTGCGCTTGTGTCTTCATTAGGCCCATTCAATTCATTGAAACGTTGGTCTTCAAGCACTGCACTTAAGCGGCGTAAAAAATCATTAAAGTCGATTTCGGATTGCTCGCTGAAAACATCGCTGAGAAAGGCCAATACGAACGAACTGTGCTTTGCGGTCAGCATTTTCATAGTCGGGGCACTCATCGCCTCGCTGAAAATGATATGAGCTTGCTTGTATTTCATCTTCTTACCAATCCGTTGTTGCGATGAAAATCATCGGTTAACTCTAATTCGATGATGTATGTTCTCGTACCTGAGGCTATCTATCATAGCGCTATAAATGGCTTTCAAAAAGAGAGCAGTTGCATCGAATTTAGATCTTACTTAACAGAGATTTGTAGTACCTAACCTCAAGTAAAGGATATTAATTTTCGCTTGATGCAATAAAAAATTGCGATAAAAGCAAAAAAACTTTGTAAAGTATAGATTGGATCAATAAGAAAGTGTTACTGTTTATTGATACAGTGGTAAGATCACTGACAACAGGTTCCAAATATCTTTAAGGACTACTTAGTGAAATTCGAAGACTTCGTACAGCAGCACAGTGTTTCGATAACTTATGCTCAATGGGTTAGGTTCAGATATGTTGAAAGGCAGTTGTTGTGGGAAAGGTCTGTTACTTCTGGAATGGTTGCCGATACATTCCATGTCTCTAAACAACAAGCTAGAAAGGATATTGCAGAGTACTCTCGGATTACACATAACATTCATGAGACCGCACCTGGAGAGAAGACTAGGACTTTTAGGCCTCATGTATCTTTCAATCCTTTTTTTCTTGGTGAGGATGACCTAGTGTGGGAGTCAACTCCTACAATTGTTCCTCCTAGTTCTCCAAATATTTCCCCATGTTTTGTTCTAAAGCGCAAAGTGCCTGTAAAAGCTCTTTGTTCTATTCAGGCAGCAATAGAAGGAAGTCATCTAATCAGATCTATTTACGCCTCTACTAGAAATCCAGGTGGTATAGATAGGGACCTGTTACCTCTTAAAGTCGTGAATGCTCATGGGCGTTTTCACCTAAGGGCGGTGGATCTTGATGACAATGATTTAATAAAGGATTTTGTGGTCACTAGGTTTCTTAGTGAGATAAGAGTGCAGCCAGATGTAATTGATAAAGCTGTCTCAGATGTTGATTGGGATACTCTTGTGCCGATAAGAGTCGTGCCTAATCCAATTAATGGGAGTCAGTTTGAAGCTTTGATGGAGAGAGACTATTTATTGCCAAAGAATCACATCATGGTGAGGAAGGCGATGTTGGGTTATTTTCTAAGTGAGAACCGACTTCCTGTTGAAGAAAAGGTAGATCAAATTTCTTCTGAAGTTCATGGGCGTATCTATCCACTAGTAGCTTATTTTGGAAACACAGAGATCCCTGCATATCACTTTGGCTTTAGTGGGAAATATAACGTTCAAGATGTCAGAAGGATTCTTGAGGGCGATTATAGCGGAGCCTTAAATTGACTTACTATCAATCAATAGTGTGGGGACATACTGAGAGACCGAAGAAGGTAAAATAACCTAACTAGTCAATTAGTTTTTGCAGGTTTCCTGATAAGAAATCAAAATAGATAGCGCTGAAATAGGGATATCAAGAAGATGGCTGCTACATATGAAACAGAACTTGTTCTACCAGATTATTATTTCCCGTCTGTGAATATTGAGGGGAATAAAGTAGAGCGGCTCGCTCATGAATCGATTCATGTTGCAGCTAATGTCAGTCCAACAGAGAACAAAAATGCAGTGGTTATAGAAACGGACTATGTTGAACCGTTCAATCGTTTCTATGTGATTAAAAACCGTAAGGTAGATTTCTCTCAACTCGATGACATACCTATTCTCCGCACTAAAAGTGCTAGTGATTTTTTATCACTAACCGCTCTTACCAGTCTTGTTTGGGAAAAGAACCCATATGATTCTTTGCAAGATATGACTCCCGCAGAGATAGCTTCATCATGGGTGAATAAATTTAATTTTAGAGCTGAAGATAGTGACCTAGAACTGAAAGGGCTAAGGCCTCCCCAAATCGGCGCTTTACATGCCATATCCGCTGAATTTTCTCGAGATAGGGAAATAGAGCCTTGCACTGTTGTACTACCGACAGGAACTGGCAAGACAGAGACGATGATTTCTACAGCTATTTATCATCGCTGTAAAACCATATTGGTTCTGGTCCCCTCAAATTCTTTAAGAGATCAGATTGGGAATAAGTTTGAAAGGCTTGGGTGTCTAGTCGAACTTGGTGTGATTAATAGTGATATTAATTACCCAAGTGTGGTGAAAATTAAAAAAGGGATTAAAGAGGTTGAGGATGCCCAACGAATTCTAAGTAAATCGAATGTACTCATTGCAACTCCCCAGATTCTTAATTCGAAGTATTCGAACCCTGATGTTTTGAATGCTTTGTGCAATGGGTGTTCACACTTGTTTATCGATGAGGCGCATCATATTTCAGCCAAAAAATGGAGTGAGATAAAAGCAAAATTCGAAGGCAAAAGAGTCATCCAATTCACAGCTACCCCTTTCAGAAATGATACTAGTAGTTTAGGGGCCAAAATTATCTACAACTATACAATGGGTGAGGCGCAACAAGCAGGTTATTTTACTAGTATTAATCTCGAGCCAATAGAAGAGTATTTCCAAGAGCAGATGGATGAAGCTATTGCTCAAAAAGCACTAGACGTATTACATCGAGATAGAGATGAATTTGATCATCTGATGATGGCAAGAGTGCGCTCCAAAGATAGGGCACATCAGATATTCTCAATTTACCGCAGGTTAGCACCAGATCTTAACCCTATTCTAGTTTATTCGGACTTATCTAAAACTGTCCAAGCAGAACGGCTTAAGGCGCTTAGCGATCAAAGTTCTAAGATTGTTATTTGTGTAGATATGTTAGGTGAGGGGTATGACTTACCTAATTTGAAGGTCGCAGCAATCCATGATCATCACAAAAGTTTAGCTATCACGCTGCAGTTTATTGGTCGCTTTACTCGCGTTGCCCACAAAGAAAAACTAGGTGATGCCACAGTGATTGTAAATATTGCTGATCCTGGTGTTGAGGGGGCATTGCAAAAATTATATGCGTTAGGGGCTGATTGGGATTCAGTTCTAAGGCGGTTGTCAGAAAATCAAATTGAGCGAGAGATTAGATTACAGGAAGTTGTAGATTCACTTAAAGGTGATGGTGATCTGCATAAACAGCTTTCACTGTGGAATTTGAGACCATCTTACTCAGCTATGTTGTTTAAAACTGACTGTGATTCTTGGACTCCTGAGAGGTTTAATGAGTTAACTCTTTCTAGTGATGATACGTGGCACTCCATTTCATCGGATGAAAATATATTCGTTCTATTAGCAGTGAATAGTACAGGAGTGAAATGGGGGAATTTTAAAGATTTAAAAGACATTAACTATAAAATTCTAATCGCTCATTGGGACCAAGCAAGGCAAGGATTGTTTGTTTTCTCAAACGATTATAAAGGATTCAAGGTAGAGAAACTCGCAGAGCTGATATGTGGTGCGAATACAGAAGTATTGTCTGGTAAGCAAATTTTCAATGTGCTCAACAATATTGAATATCCTCTGGTTACCAATTTGGGTTCAGCTCAGAATGGAGCAATTAGCTTCACTCAATTCTTTGGGCCAAATGTAACCGAAGGTCTCAGTTCTGTGGAAAAGTCTACTTCAACCCTTAGTAATATTGCAGCAATAGGTTATGAAAGTGGCAATAAAGTTTTATGGGGCTGCTCAGAGAGGAAAGGGAAGGTCTGGTCGCCTCAGGCGGGCTCTATTGCTGATTGGTTAGGGTGGGTGACGGCTGCCTGGGATAAAGTGGTTAGCAGTGATGTTAATGAGGCGAATATAACAAGGGATTTTTTAAGGCCTACGCGTATTGGTGTTGCTCATAATTCTAAGCCAGTTTCTTGTCAATGGGGGGAGCATTTACAACAGCGTTTTGACGATAGTGTGCGTATTTACTTTGGAGATAACTATTTATATTTGTTCGAAGTGGATTTGAAGGTTGATTGGGATGAAAGTGATCAAAACCCAATATTAATTTTTGAATCAGATCAAAATGAGTCGAAGTATAAATTGGTGATAGATGCAGGGTTTCCAAAAGGGTACGACTATCAACATGTTGATGGTGCAGAGATCTCTATACAAATAGGGAATACCGAACCAAACAGCTTAGTAGATGAAATGCTGATAGATCCAATATTTGTGTATTACTCGGATGGATCGTTTTCATATAATTGCTTCTGGGTAGAAGTAAAAGATAATGTTGGTGAATATGATTCAGAAAGCATGACTCCAATTAATTGGACAGTAGATATCACCAATGAATCAATGGGCAAAGAAGCCAAACGAGATTCTGTGCAATATGAAACGTTTAAAATAATAGAAGATGATTACGATATCATCGTCAATGACGATGGTTGCGGAGAAGTTGCCGATTTAGTGGCTATAAAGTCACTGCCAGACAGGATTGTACTTAGCCTATACCACTGTAAGTTTTCCCACGGAGATAAGGCAGGTCGAAGGTTGAGCGATTTGTATGAAGTATGTGGGCAAGCACAACGTTCAGTGCGCTGGAAACATGTAGGACTCCCTTATCTTTATAAGCACATTCAGAGGCGAGAGAAGTTGTGGTTGCTTGGTGATAAATCGAGGTTTTTGAAAGGTTCCATTTCTACCTTAGAGAACATTAAGAATAGAGCAAGAACTACTCCTGTAGAACTAGAAGTAGCGATAGTTCAGCCTGGTATCTCAAAAGAGATTATCACTACAGAGATGCTCAAGTTGCTGGGAACTACCGAACTGTTCATTAAAAAAACAACTATGGCTGACCTGCATGTATGGTGCTCTGACTAAGTGTTATGCAGTAAATAGATTGTCGATATCAAGGACGGTGCTAATGTCTTCAAGCTACAAGGCTAAGAAAATTCGCAGAGCAAAGGTAGAACGGCGAAGAAAGGTTAAGTTACCTCTTAAGCTTTCCAACCCGAAATATAGGGTTGCATTTCATGAGGTAGCGCACGCAGTAATAATTAAGAGTTTCTATCCACATAACAAAGTTTGCTTGTCTATTGAGGGTAGTGAAGACAAATGGATCGGTAGTACAGCTGAGCCTGATAATAGGGGCCAAACTCGGGATTGGCATTCACACGCACTGATCAGCATTGCAGGGGCGATAGCAGAAACTTACTATACCCAGAGCCATATGGATAATGCGTATCGATTACTTCAAAAAGAAACTGGGCTTGCCCATGATTACAAAAGCTTTGGCATAGCCTACGTGAATTATAAAAAAACTAGGATTAATTTATCTGGCGAACGTGAGTTATCTCAGTTTGAATTGTTCAGAAAAAGCTATTTTGAGGTTCTAGGCATTTTAAGGAGATATGGAATCGTGAAAATGCATCAAGTAGCTAAAAAGCTTGTTCGTGATTTACGCATCGAAGATGAACAACTCTGAATGCACTAGATTCAGTTCCACCTTGATTGAGATTTTCCAATTCTGATTCCAAGGTTCAGATCCCCTCTATACTAATGATCGCAAGGCTTTCAGCCAATCCAGCTAAGTTGGAACTCAGTTCCAGTACCAACTACATCCGACACTTCCTTTATTAGTTTTTATTAATAAAGCTCATTGCCTGTTGGTGTAGGTCAATTTATATACATATTTGTTTTGTTATTATTCCATTCAGAAATAATCTAATAGCCCGTCAGTGGTGATGTGTCCCTTTATCGAGTGTTGACTCAGTAGAGAGGGCTTAGTTGTGATCTTCCTTTAGCTGAGTGGTGTCTATTACCTTTGTAGGTTTAGTCATTATGGATTTCGATTTTTTAATTGACCGTTTAGGTGAAGACGGTGCGACGGCCGTGGGTGGATTGGTGTTAGGGCTTTTGTTTGGTGTGTTTGCTCAACGAAGTCAATTCTGTTTGCGTGCCGCTGTTGTTGAATTTGTGCGTGGCAGGATGGGGCCTAAAGTGGCGATATGGTTGCTCACCTTTTCCGCGGCTGTGGGGGGGACGCAGGCCCTTATTCTACTCGGTGAGTTGGATATCACTGATTCTCGCATGTTAGCGTCCTACGGTAGTTTATCCGGTGCGGTTATCGGTGGGTTGATGTTTGGTGCAGGTATGATTTTGGCGCGGGGCTGTGGTGCGCGTTTACTTGTCTTAGCGGCGACAGGCAATTTACGGGCTTTGTTTTCGGGGTTGTTATTTGCGGCCATCGCGCAGGCGAGTTTACGGGGTATTTTTGCGCCCGCAAGGGATGCGGTGGCCCACTCCGTTTTACTGCATGAAGATGGTGGCTTGGAGCTGCTTAGCTTTTTAGGGTTGGGCGATTATGCCGGTCTTTATATTAGTGTTGCCTGTGCGGTGGTTGCGGTTATCTATGGTATTAAGAATAAACTGACGCCTTGGGCGTGGGTTGGTTCGGTGGGAGTCGGCTCTATGGTTGTGGGTGGCTGGTGGTTTACGTACCACATGTCGTATCAAACATTTGAGTCAACTCAGGTTGAGAGCATGACATTTACAGGGCCGTCTGCAGATACGTTAATGTATTTTCTGACGCCAGGTGGTGCGCCTATGGACTTTGATGTGGGGCTTGTTCCGGGTGTTTTTGTGGGGTCGTTTTTAGCCGCTTTATTTTCCCGTAGCTTAAAGCTTGAAGGGTTTAAAGATGGTAATAGCATGGTGCGTTACATCTTAGGTGCTTGCTTGATGGGGATGGGTGGCATGTTAGCAGGGGGGTGTGCTGTAGGAGCAGGCTTAACGGGCGGGTCGGCGTTTTCTATTACGGCTTGGATCGCCTTGGCATCTATGTGGGCAGGCGCAGGTCTTACTGACACGTTTGTGGACCGGAAGCGCGAGATGGCGGCGGTTAGAAGTTAAACTTTTTGCCTGAATCTTTTTCTAGTTCTTTTTCTTTAGCTTTCTCTTCTGCTGCGGCGTCGATCTTTTCCGCCAGTTGGGTTACATGTGTCCGTATCTCATATAACTGTCGGTCTAAGGTTTGGTGGCTATTGAGGTTCTGTAGTTTGCTGAAACAGCTGCGGTAATGATGTATAACGACTTCTGGTCCTCTCGATTTTTCCGTTTCGAGCGCATTTAATAGATCAAGATCAACCTCAACACGTGCATAGATACGTTTGGCGGCTTTTGTTAGGTTGTCTGCTGAATCACTGTTGAGGTCGCCCTTGTTTTTGATATCGATAATGAACTGAGCCAGTTCCTTGATAATCCCCATGGCTCTTGCGGCTTCGGTGTGACTGTTAAATATAGACATTGATCCGACCGGATGGGGAATCGGTTCAGGCAATATGGCGGCTTGTGCTTGGAGTGCGCTTCTTTGTTGTTTGTTGCTATCGCTTGGGTCAAGTTCAACAACGGCGTTCCAACGGGCTTCTAAGTATTTGCAGAGCAGGGCGCGAATGTCGGTTGTTAGTAATATCGGGGGAAAGGCGTCGAGCAGGTGGGTTGCTCTGCGTATGCCTGATTTTAAGCTGATCAGGCGGAGGTTACGTTCACGCTTTTTGTTTTCGATATCTTGTATGATAAATGCAATGCAGGACATGAGCGCAACGCCACAAAGAATAATTACTGCTATGTAAGTTGGGCTCATGAAAGGTTCCTATTCCTAATAACTTTACACTATCGAAAAAAACACAGATTTTATAGTTAAATAATTAAATAAAACACTTGTATTTTGAATGTTGGGTCAGTATTATTTGCCCCGCTTTAAAGAGCTGTTACAGCTTGCAGCGTCCCATTCGTCTAGAGGTCTAGGACACCGCCCTTTCACGGC
>TARA_R110002050_G_scaffold78910_1_pt1 | contig 15625 bp, 12 predicted proteins | sample TARA_R110002050 | Tara Oceans TARA_R110002050 (sample SAMEA4396988) | marine metagenome | biome: Polar Biome; feature: [DCM] deep chlorophyll maximum layer (ENVO:01000326); material: water (ENVO:00002006), including particulate matter (ENVO:01000060) such as... | depth 25 m
TTTCAAATACACCAAAAAGAAATTTGGAGAAGGCCGTCGGATTTTTCTAATGTCGCCCCTACACCACCACTACCAAAAAAGAGGTTTCCACGAAAGTAAAATTGTAACCCGCTTTTGGATTGTAGGCATCTTCCTAGCTGTATTAACCTTTGTAACTCTAAAACTGCGCTAATGAGTACCATTCTTAAAATAGCAGTTTTGGGAGGCGGGGAAAGTGGCGTAGGTGCTGCTCTTCTAGCTAAAAAACTAGGACATCAAGTCTTCCTAAGTGATGCGGGCATTATTAAAGACAAATACCACCGTCAGCTTAGCAAAGCCTCAATTGAATTTGAAGAAAGTCAGCACAGCAAGGAGCGTATTCTTGCTTGTGATCTGATTATTAAATCACCTGGTATTCCTGAAAAAGCACCTTTAATTCAAGCTATTAGAGCCGCTGGTATTAGCTTGATTTCCGAAGTAGAATATGCCTATCGCTTTTGCAAAGGGAAAATTATTGCAATTACGGGCACTAATGGCAAAACCACTACTACCAAACTTTGCTATCACCTCCTTAAAAACGCGGGTTTAAAAGTAGCGATGGTAGGCAATATCGGCGAAAGCTTTGCCGCCGCTGTCGCAGAAAATGGTTACGACTATTATGTAGTGGAAATAAGCAGCTTTCAGCTGGATGATATTGTGGACTTCAAACCCTATATCTCCATCATTACCAATATTACCGAAGATCATTTAGATCGCTACCAGTACAACGTAGACCTCTACGCGGCGGCGAAATTACGAATCTTCGAAAACCAAGATGAGAACGATCACTTCATCTACAATGCCGATGACCCTTTAAGTCAGAAGTATATCAAAACCAAAGAAATCAGAGCCCAGCAATACAGTCTCTCGCTTGAGAAACCGGTAGAGCAAGGCGCATTTTTAGACGCTAATAACATTTTCAAAATAATTCTAAACAGAAAAGAGGATATGGATATCAATGAACTAGCCCTACAAGGCAAACACAACAGCTACAATAGTTTAGCCTCGGGCGTAGCGGGTAGATTACTCAACATTCGCAAAGAAACCATCCGCGAAAGCATGGCTAATTTCGAAAGTATTGAGCACCGCCTAGAACCCGTTTTACAGATTTATGGCATCAACTTCATCAACGATAGCAAAGCCACCAATGTAAACTCTACTTGGTATGCCTTAGAAAGTATGAAGGAACCTACTATCTGGATTGCCGGTGGCGTAGATAAGGGCAACGATTACGCTCAGCTTTTACCCTTAGTTAAGCAGCATGTAAAAGCCATTATATGCTTAGGTACCGATAATTCAAAACTACACGCCGAATTTGACAGTGAAGTAGAAATGGTAATCGACGCTGCCGATATGGATGAGGCCGTACGTATGGCCTATAAAATTGGTAAAAAAGGCGATAATGTTTTATTAAGTCCAGCTTGTGCCAGTTTCGACCTATTTGAAAATTACGAAGACCGTGGTCGTCAATTTAAAGACGCGGTAAGAAAACTATAACGGTGAAATTTAAGCTCGAAATAAAAGGAGACTCAACCCTGTGGATACTCACGGCCATCTTGGCTTTAGTGGGCACCATAACGGTATATAGTGCAAGTAGCAACTTGGCCTTTAGTGGCGGAGCAAGTACTCTTGTGGACTTAGCGAAGCATCTCTTTTTTATTGGAGCTGGTTTTGGATTGATGTACGCCGTGCACCGAGTAGACTACAATTTATTCGGATCATTTTCACGACTTCTCCTGGTTCCAGTAGCCATATTATTAGTTTACACCTTAGCAAATGGAGTCAACGTTTCAAACGCTTCACGCTGGATACGTCTACCCATGGGGCAAACTTTTCAAACAAGTGCCCTTGCTAGTGTAGTTTTAATCACCTACTTGGCGCGCTATTTAGCCTTAAGAGGCAAAGAAGAACTACGCAGTTTTAAAGCGACCTTGCTACCCCTCATCTTTCCAATCCTCTTGGTGGTAGGATTAATTTTGCCCGCTAACTTTAGTACCGCGGCCTTAATTTTTGGCGTGAGCTTTTTATTGTTATTTATTGGCGGCTATGCTATTAAAAACCTTTTCATTTTAGCGGGAAGCGGCTTGGTGGCACTAGCTATTTTTGTAGCCTTGGTTTATGCCTTCCCCAATATGAGTAACCGTGTGGCTACTTGGAAAACGCGTATTGAAAGTTTCTCTAGCGGTGATTCAGCCGAAAACTATCAAGTAACAAAGGCAAAAATGGCTATTGCCGAAGGTCAGTACCTAGGTAAAGGCCCAGGTAAAAGCGCCCTTAAAAACTTCCTTCCGCAGTCAAACTCCGACTTTATTTTCGCGGTAATTGTGGAAGAATGGGGAACCTTAGGCGGCGGACTTATCATAGTGGTTTTTATCTGGATTCTCTTTCGCTTCTTACGCATCGCAAACCGAGCGAAGACGAGTTTTGGCTCCCTTCTTAGCTTGGGGCTAGGCTTGGTCATCTTGGCGCAAGCCTTCGTAAACCTTAGTGTAGCGGTAAACCTGATTCCTGTAACCGGACAAACCCTACCGTTGGTTAGCAAAGGAGGTACTTCCATCTGGATGACCGCTATTGCGCTCGGCATGATTCAAAGTGTGAGCCGTGGTAAAAGCCAGTCGAACAGCAGCCTCGACGATGAAGCTTTGAACATAGAAAACCCAAGCGAAGAAAAACCCGCACTAAACCCTGAAAACCTAAGCCATGTCTAAATTGCGATTTATCATAAGCGGAGGCGGTACGGGTGGACATATATTCCCCGCCATTGCCATTGCCGACGAATTAAAAAGGCGCTACCCTTCAGCGGAGTTTCTTTTTGTGGGCGCTCAAGGCAGAATGGAAATGGAAAAAGTTCCTCAAGCAGGCTATGCTATCGAAGGCTTATGGATTAGCGGTTTACAAAGAAAATTAAGTCTTGACAACTTGAGCTTTCCCTTAAAGGTGATCAGCTCGTTGTGGAAGAGTCGTCGTATTTTGAAAAAATTCCCTGCCGATTTTGCCATTGGCACCGGCGGATATGCCAGCGGTCCTTTATTGTACGCCGCGGCCCAAAAAGGAATTCCTTGTTTAATTCAAGAGCAAAACTCTTACCCGGGAATTACCAATAAAATTTTAGCTGCGAAAGCGGCGTCTATTTGCGTGGCTTACGAAAACATGCAGCGTTTTTTCCCCGCTGAAAAAATAACCCTCAGTGGCAACCCTCTGCGCGCCAATCTCACCAGTAATTTACCGAGTAAAGAAAGCGCCAGCCAGAAATTAGGATTAGACCCGCAGCGAAAAACCTTACTCATTCTTGGCGGCAGCCTTGGTGCCCGTCGCATCAATGAATTAATTGCGGCCATTGTTAATGATTTGACGGAGCAAAACCTGAACATCATTTGGCAATGCGGCAAGCTCTACTATGAAAATCTGAGCCAACAGTTTACGCATCTTGCCCCAGAGCACCAATTACATGCATTCCTAAATAATATGGATGAGGCCTTTGCTGCGGCAGATTTGGTGATTAGTCGTGCGGGAGCCAATACCCTGAGCGAATTAGCCGCCTTAGGCAAGGCCAGCATTTTAATCCCTTCGCCCAATGTGGCGGAAGACCATCAAACGAAAAACGCCACCTATTTAAAAGATCGTGAAGCGGCATTACTATTTAAAGAAAATGGTAGCCCCAGCGAATTATTAAAAATATTGAGCGATTTACTGGCCGCAGATGATGAAATTAAGAAACTAGAGCAGAATATTTTGAAACTCGCTTTGCCTCGCGCTTCTGCCACTATTGTTGACGAAATCGATAAAATCCTGAACCATGCTGAATAGTAATAGTGTTTTCTTTTTAGGCATTGGAGGCATCGGCATGAGTGCCTTGGCGCGCTTTTTCAAAAGTTCGGGACAAGCTGTATTTGGTTACGATCGGTTTCAATCGGAACTATGCAAGCAGCTGGAAAGTGAAGGCATGAAAATTCACTACGAAGACGACATAGAGCTACTCTCTAAAAAGATTGATCCCGAAAATACCTTGGTAGTTTATACCCCCGCTATTCCTGCCGACAATTTACATTTAGCCTATTTCACTGAAAAGGGTTTCAATTTAATAAAACGTGCACGCCTATTGGGCGAAATCGCGGCAGAGCAAAATTGTTTGGCTATTGCCGGCACGCACGGAAAAACAACTACCTCTACCCTATTGGCCCATTTATTTCGGGCGAATGGCAAAAATATTAGTGCCTTTTTAGGCGGCATTAGCACCAATTACCAAACCAATTTTTGGGGCAGTCGTAAAACGGAAATCTTGGTAGCAGAGGCAGATGAATACGACCGAAGCTTTTTAAACTTAAAGCCCGAGGCGGCTGCGATCACCTCTACCGATGCCGACCATTTAGATATTTATGGCGAGGAGAATTCGCTGAAGGAAACTTTCAAAACCTTTGCTAATTCCGTTACTGAACTCCTACTCATACACGAAAACTCAGGTTTAAGCGAAGGCTTACATTATGGCCTTTCGGCAGATGCGCCCTATCGGGCCGAAAACATTCGGATTGAAAATCATCAATACACTTACGATTTGGTTTACCCACAAGGGCAAATAAGCAACATTAAACTGGGCTTACCTGGTCGTTATAATGTAGAGAACAGCGTTGCTGCAGCAGGTATTGCCTTGTACTATGGTTTGAGTGAAGCAGAAGTAAAACTAGGTTTAGAAAGCTTTAAGGGCGTGAAACGTCGTTTTGAATACCATATTAAGCAAGAAGATTTGGTTTATATCGACGACTACGCCCATCACCCCAAGGAGATTGAAGCCTTGGCGCTTTCCATTCGCGAACTTTACCCTGCCAAGAAAATCACGGCCATTTTTCAGCCGCATTTATTTAGTCGTACCCGCGATTTTATGCCGCAGTTTGCCGAGAGTTTAGGTCTTTTTGATGAAGTGATTCTCTTAGAAATCTATCCTGCGCGTGAGCGACCAATCGCCGGCGTAAATGCGGGCGCCTTATTAGATCTAATCCCAAGTGAAAATAAAAGTTTGGCTGCCCGTCAAGAGATAATTAACCGCTTTAGTAAAGAAAAGCCCGAAGTTATTTTAACCATCGGCGCGGGAGATATCGATCAGTTGGTGCCAAATTTAAAAATGAGTTTGCTTAAATGAAAGGATCTAAATCCATATTACTTTGGTTAGCAGGGCTTTGCCTATGGATAGTTCTGCTCAGTTTAGGACAAAGAGAACAGCCTTTAATTAAGGGAGAAAAATATCATATTGAATTCATTAACAGACCTTTAAACTCATTTATTAGTAAGGAGGAAATGATAAAAGAGCTCGAGATTTTACGGCTCTCATCCGAAACTTCTGGTCTAAACGAAATTAACATACAGCTGTTAGAAGAAAGCCTTGATAATCACCCATCTATAAAAAAAGCAGAGGTATATTCGAATTTAGACGGAACTGTGAATATTGAAATCTGGCAACACCAACCCTTAGCGAGATTAATGACGGCGAAACGTTCCGACTATTTAATAAACGCAGGAGGCCTAATGCCTTTAAGTAGTCATTTTACTGAACAAGTTCCTTTGGTTACTGGACCTTTAGCGTTTAAGCAAAGAGAAGCCATCGCTCGCTTTTGGCAGCTACTAGCCCGCCAAGAAGAGTTGAAAACTATTTTTAGCGGTTTGCATTGTATGGCTGATAGCAATTGGATACTATACCCAGCCAAAGGCGATTATCAAGTGGAACTTGGTACGGCCGAAAACATAGAACAGAAACTTGAAAATCTGAAAAACTTTTTCAAATTTTCGGGGAAGATGAAAGATATACAGAAACTAGAATCTATAAATCTAGAGTTTAATAATCAGGTGATCTGCAGAAAAAAATAAATATGAATCCGGACGAAATTGCGGTAGGTTTAGATATCGGTACCACTAAAATCGTAGCCATGATTGGTCGTAAAAACCAATACAATAAGCTCGAGATTATTGGTACCGGAAAAGCGCGTTCTCAAGGAGTACAGCGCGGCGTTGTTACCAACATTGTGAAAACCATCGAGTCTATTAAAGAGGCGGTGGAAGAAGCGGAAATGCAGAGTGGCATTAACGTTTCTGAGGTGGTGGTAGGTATTGCGGGGCAACATATTCGCAGTACCCAGCACAGCGATTACATCAATCGTCAGAATGCCGATGCGGTTATCGACGATCAAGATTTAAAGGAGCTGATAGACAATGTGCACAATCTGGTAATGCTCCCTGGTGAAGAAATCATTCACGTATTACCACAAGAATATAAAATTGATGGTCAGCCCGATGTGCGCGAACCTAAAGGGATGTACGGCAGTCGCTTAGAAGCGAACTTCCATATTGTGGTAGGACAAATTAGCTCCATTAAAAACATTGGTCGCTGCGTACGCTCTAGCGATCTCAAAATAGACAGTATCACCTTAGAACCTTTGGCTTCTGCGCAGGCAGTGCTTTCGCAAGAAGAAAAAGAAGCAGGGGTAGTACTAGTTGATATCGGGGGTGGAACCACCGATGTGGCCATTTTTAAAGACGGTATTATCCGCCATACCGCCGTTATCCCTTTCGGGGGAAACGTAATTACGGAAGATATTAAAGAAGGCTGCACCATTATTGAAAAGCAAGCCGAACTTCTCAAAATCAAATTTGGATCGGCTTGGCCCGGCGAAAACAAAGAGAATGAAATCGTTAGCATCCCTGGTTTACGCGGACGTGAGCCAAAGGAGATATCTATGAAAATGCTCTCGAAAATTATTAATGCCCGCGTGGTAGAAATAATTGAGCAAGTGTATGTAGAAATCAAAAACTACGGCTACAATGAGAACAAAAAGAAGCTCATAGCGGGCATCGTTTTAACCGGTGGCGGCAGTCAACTAAAGCACATAAAGCAATTGGTTGAATTTGTAACCGGCATGGATACCCGTATTGGTTACCCTAACGAACACTTAGCTAGCCCCAGCAGTGAAGAACTTACTTCCCCAGCTTATGCTACCGCGGTGGGACTAATATTAGAAGGTTTAGAAACGCAACTAAGTAGACGCCCACGCAAAGAAGACGAGGAAGAGTTAGCTAATGCAGAAGCGGCCAAGCAAGCCGAGACCGAGGCTGCGGCCGAAACTAAGTTGCAAGAAGTAAATCCGCTGGAAATGGCACAGCCAGAAGAATTGACGAGTGCCGAAGAACTAGACGAAAAAAAGACAGATAAAAAACGAGGTTTCTTTACAAATAATGTTTTTGAAACCTGGGCCAATAAAATAAGGAATATCTTAAACGAAGACCTGTAAGCAACATGAATGAATTAAACAAAGAAGATATGATGCCCTTTGACTTACCTAAAAACCGCTCCTCAGTAATCAAAGTTATCGGTGTAGGAGGCGGTGGTAGCAATGCGGTTAATCACATGTACGCTGCCGGAATTAATGGAGTAGACTTTGTAGTTTGCAACACCGATTCGCAGGCACTAGAAAACAGTCCGGTACCTAATAAAATTCAATTGGGGCTTAGCCTTACCGAGGGTCTCGGTGCTGGCGCAAACCCAGAGGTAGGCGAGCAATCGGCGGAAGAAAGTATTAGCGAAATCACTAAAATTTTAGAGAGCAGCACTAAAATGGTATTCATAACCGCCGGTATGGGTGGTGGAACCGGAACAGGTGCGGCACCAGTTATTGCTAAAAAAGCTAAAGAACTGGGCATCTTAACCGTAGGTATCGTTACCAGTCCCTTTAGTTTTGAGGGAAAGGTGAGACAAGAACAAGCGGAAAAAGGCATTGAAATCCTTCGTCAAGGAGTGGATTCTTTAGTGGTTATCAATAACAATAAACTGCGCGATGTATATGGCAATCTTGGCTTTAAAGCGGGCTTTGCTAAGGCAGATGAAGTGTTAGCTACAGCCGCACGGGGTATCGCTGAAGTTATTACCCACCACTATACGCAAAATATTGACCTAAGGGATGCCAAAACTGTACTGGCTAACTCAGGAACTGCAATAATGGGCGCAGCTAAAGCATCCGGTGAAAACCGTGCTAAAGAAGCCATAAGTGGCGCCTTAGATTCGCCTTTATTAAATGACAATCACATTCGTGGTGCGAAGAACGTACTCTTGCTAATCGTTTCGGGTCGTGAAGAAATTACCATTGATGAAATTGGTGAAGTAAACGACCACATCCAAAACGAAGCAGGTGGAAGAGCCAACATCATTATGGGTATTGGCGAGGATGAGTCACTGGGCGACGAAATTGCCATTACTATAATTGCCACAGGTTTTAATGCCGAGCAACAATCACAGGTAATAGGTAAGAGTCCTGCTAAAATTGTTCACCCTTTAGAAGATGATCAGGCTATAAGTACTTCTTTGTACAACAAGCCCGTTAGCATGGACGACGAGGACGATTTTTTATTGGATTCTGAACTCGAGCGCGCCTCTGCCGAAGAGCAAAAACAATCACAACAAATTTATTTGTTTGACGATTTTGAAGAGCCTAAAAATGAGCAGAGCCCTTCCGCAAAGGAAGAAATCCCTCAGGAAAGAGAGGAGGAAGTAGTTCGCTTTAACCTAAGCGATTTAGAGGATGAAATTCGCCTTCCTGAAAATCCCCAAGCAGAGGCCACGGAAAACGAAATCACGGATGAAGATAGCTCTGAAGAAATCAATGCGATTAATGAAAACCCCGAAATCTCTAGCTGGACAGAAGATGATGAAGCCTTTGGTATTTTTGAAATAGGAGATCACCTTACCATGCCTTCCGCCCAAACCGAAGAAGAGACCATAAGAGACCAAGAGCAAAGTTTCAAAGCAAAGGAAGATACTCCAAAAGCTTCCGACGAAGAGGCAGCGGCTGAAATAAAAATGAAGGAAAGCCAAAGAGAAGAACGTCCTAAAAAGGTAGTTTTCAATTTGGATGATTACAATGATTTAGAGAAGAAGCTCAATCAGGCGGAAGCCCCTAAAGCGGAAAAGAAGGAAGTAAAGGAAGAGGAAGTTGATCGCGATCTTCAGTTTGAAGTGCGCAAAGCACCTGAAGGATCTGTGCGCAAACGTTTAGCCAGCAACCCGATGGAAAGCAGTATTGAAGAAGGAATGCGCTTGAGAGCAGAAGAGCGTCGCGCTAAGTTAAAGGCCTTTAATTATCGCTTTAAAAACAATCCTCATAATATCAACGAGACCGATAATGAACCAGCCTACAAACGTCACGGAATCAATATTGAAAACAATGCTAATAGCAGTGATCAAGTACAAGGTCGAATGACGATAAATCAAAATGAAAACGGCCCTGATCTAAAATCGAACAATAGTTTTCTACATGACAACGTAGATTAAAACTAGCCTTCCCTTAAAACCGCCCCGAAAGGCGGTTTTTTCTTTTCTAAACCTATCTTTGCTAAAATTTTTACCATGAGTTTAAAAGATCAAATTGCAACACAGCTGAAAGATGCTATGCGTGCTAAAGATAAGGTTAAGTTAGAGAGTCTCCGCAGCATTAAGTCGGCTATACTTCTTGAACAAAGTAATAAAGGGGCGGGATCAGAGCTTAACGAAGATGAGGAAATGAAAATCCTGATCAAATTGCAAAAGCAACGTAAAGACTCCATGGATATTTATTTGGAACAAAACCGCGAGGATCTTGCCGCCGAAGAACGTGCCCAATTAGAGGTAATTGAAACCTTTTTACCCAAGGCAATGAGCGAGGAAGAATTGGAGTCGGCGCTGAAGGAAATTATCGCTACGGTGGGCGCCACCAGTGCTCAAGACTTCGGCAAGGTAATGGGTAAAGCCAGTAAAGACCTAGCGGGCAAAGCCGACGGTAAAACCATCTCCGCTAAGCTGAAGAGTTTACTGTCTTAGTGGACCAAGCCAAAATAAATTTGATTTTTATAAATACAAATTATAAAAAACCGCCTCAATATTGAGGCGGTTTTTTTTAACCTTAGTTCGATCGCAACCTTAAATGATTCGGTTTTTAAGTGCTAATTGCACCGCTTCTAGCTTACTATGCACCCGCATTTTTTGGTAGATATTTTCTATATGCTTCCGTACGGTTGCAGGACTAATATTTAGTTTTTCAGCCGCATCCTGATAATTCTGACCGGCACTTAACTGTTCCAAGATTTGGATTTCACGAGGCGTTAAATTAAAGTCTTCACTAGGTGTGTCCTTTAATAAGCTAGGGGCTGAGCGAATTATTTGTAAGGCTTTATGCGCCATGGCCGCCGACATAGGAGCACCACCTTCTAAGACCTCATTTATCGCTTGATGCAAACGAGCAGGTTTTTCATCTTTCAGTAAATAGCCATTTGCTCCGGCCATAATTGCTCGCAGAAGATGCTCTTCATCATCAAAAATGGTACTCATCAACACCTTTATTTGGGGATTTCTAGCCTTAAGCTTTTCAGTGGCTGTAATACCATCCATTTCAGGCATATTGATGTCCATCAATACCAAATCAACCTCTGCATTCTCCTCCAACTTCTTTAAAAGTTCCTTGCCATTAGCGGCGATCCAGCGTACATTAAATCGAGGGTCTAGACTCACTTTCTGAGAAAGCGCTTGGGCCACCCGATGATTATCTTCGGCAATAACAATTCTAATCTGCATGTTAATTATTTCCCTTAAACGTTCGTCCCTAGAACCTTTGGAGCTAAAGAACCCCATCCTTAAAACTTTCTTTTAAGACCGCCAGCGCTAGCCTTTCTTCACCATTTTCTGGATGAAAATATTATTGGGAAGCGTGATCTCCTGTCCCTCCGCCGTTTTTAGTATCACAAAGAATAAGCCTATATCCATCACCTTACCTTCGACCTCGTAGTCCTTGCCTTCCATAATAATAACTACATCATCAATGCGAACAGAGTGGGTAAAGAAAATGATAACGCTTGACGTAATATTAGATAATATAGACCATTGTGCAAAGAAAGCTACTCCAACCACCGTAAGAATAGAACCTATATAAGCGGCTAGATCAGATTGATTTACCCCCCAAATAATAAGCAATAAGGCCACACAAAGAGTAATGGATATCAGCTTAATCGCCTTTCTAATAATTATCCCCCGAGACTCTTGGATAACCTTTTTAGACAAGTTTTTAGTAATCAACTTATTAGACATACCACGTAACAAGAGGTACATCACTAAGATGACGAAGGTCTCTATTAGTTTAAGATAATTAATCTCCATTTGAACTTCTAATTATTCTGACTCCTTTATTATAAGACAGAAACCTCGCTTAAAGAAGCATCTAGTTTCAAAGTTATATAGATCCTACAACCTTGACCTAGTGCCGACTCTATTTTAAAGCTAGCTCCAATATCTTTTGCGCGTTGCTGCATATTGCTCAGACCATAACCTCGTTCCTTTTCGGCAAGATCCATTCCCTTACCATCATCAGATATTTCTACCTGGAGTGTATCTACCACTGTTGCAATTTTTATTCTAAAAGACTGAAAATGGGCATATTTAATGGCATTATTGGCCGCCTCTTGGCAGATGCGAAATAAAGCAATGGTTTGATTAGGGCTTAAAACCAACTCTCCATCGCAATTGTTGTCAATGTGCATGGATTTGTCTGGAGAATTAGCTCTGCGGAAAAACTCTTGCAGTTTTGCCACTAGCATTTTCATATTTATACCGTCCACATTCATCGCCCAAATGGTTTCCCTCAATTGGTGCATGGTATCGCGCGAATGATCACTTATATCTTCTAGTAAATTGCGTTTGCCTTCTTCTCTTTCTTGGAAGGCCAACTGATCGATATTACTGCCAATAATAGTTAACTGGGTACCAATATGATCGTGCAAATCGCGAGAAATTCGCAGCCGTTCCGCCTCCATTCTTTCTCTCAGCTCCGCTTTAGCACGTTCCTGCTTTAAAAGCGCCTCGCTTTTCATACGTGCTTCTTTTAATTTTTGCTGACGGTAAACGAAAATGGCAACGATAAGGATAATGGTAAGGAAAGAAACAAGGAGAATAATCCACTGATTTTTTTTCCTGTGCCTCAATTGTTCTTTCGCCAACTGAGCTTCTTGCTCGGCTAAAGCCTGATCTTTTTTAGCCGATTCGTAGCGGGCCTCTGCATCGGCAATTGCCTCACTTTTAGTTTGGTTAAAGATGGTATCTTCTAGGGCACGCAGGTTATTGCTGTAACGAAGACTTTTCTTATAATCACCTTGCAATTCATAAAAAGTTTGAAGGCGTTTATAAACCTCTGCCCGCAGTGCCTTGAAGCCATACTCATGCGTAAGACTTAAGGCCACATTAAAAAAGTGCAAGGCCTTAGCGTCTAAGTTTTGCTTTTGATAAAGGAGAGCAATATTGATATTTGCCGTAGCCAAAGATGAGTAATTATTCAGCGCTTTATTTAAAGCTATGCCCTTGTGATAGTAAGACTCTGCTACCTTAAAATCTCCTTTTTCTTTATAGATACCCGCGAGATTATTATAGCCGTTAGCAATTTCATTTTCATCATTCAATTCTAAGGCAAGGTCCAAAGACTTTTGATAATAAAGCACCGCCGTATCGAGCCTGCCAAGCATCTGATTTATTCCGCCAATATTGTTATAGGTCTGTTTAAGCCCTAAAGTGTTCCCTATTGTTTTATGGATATCTAGCGCAAGCTTTATATACTCTAAGCTTTTATCGTAATCCTGCTGATAGTAAAAAATTACGCCGATATTATTATAAACTTCCGCTTTTCCAGACTCGTTTCCTAACTGATCCTCATAGCCTAGGCTTTCAAAAAAATAGTCTAAGGCTCGCGGGTATTCGCCTCTTTCAGTATAAATTAAAGAAATGTTATTGGTAAGCTTAGCCAAACCTTTAAGATAGTTCAACTCTTTCGCTAAGATGAGAGTTTGATTATAAATTTGCAGAGCGGAATCCGAGAGCGATTTCCTTTGCAAATAATTAGCCCATTGATTTAGGGCCTCTATGCGATAAGTTTTGTCTTTTACCTTTTCACTTAGCTTAAGCGACTTTTCAATATAAAAATAGGCTGAATCTTGATTTTGAACAGACCACTGCGCACTTAATCCTAAGTATCCGTCGAGCTTGCTCTCGGCAGAAACTTGGTTAAGGGCCGCTTTCCGTAAGCTATCTAGGTTCATTTGACCTTTTAAACCCAGCGACCAAAAGATTGCAAATAATAAAAGGATTTTGATCCTAAGCATAAATTAAGTGTGGCCAGAAGATCTCTATTCTCCCATGACTATTTTTTAAGTTTAATACTCTTCTTCCAGCTCGGCTAAAATCATTTCTTTACGCACTTCAAAAAAGTCAAGTGCCATATCATCGTGCCAAGCCTTATAATCGGCCATGGCATCTTTCGCATCGGCCAAGCTCTCTTGATCTTGGTAACGGGCCTCCAAAACCTCTGCGGTTGGGCGCAACTCCTCGTCGATAGATTCGTCAATTCCCTCAATAAAACCAAGAATGAAATCAACTAAATCATCATCTCCCTTATAATCGCCCACCTCTTCAATCTCACTTTGAGCTACCCTAATATCTTTGCGTAAATCAGTAATCACCTTGCTGAGAGTATCGGTATTATTCTCATCCACTGCCTTAAAAATGGCTAATAGATGTGCATCTACCCGATAGTAAATTAAAGCGAGGTCGCGGGTATACACGGTAATATCATCTAAACGAGCCGCCTTATTAATAGCTGCAGTATCGCGACGCAAGTCTACCTTATAGGTTTTCGCGAAGAAATCTTCTGCCTTTTCAATTTTAAAGTTAGCGTCTAATAATTTTATCTCAGCCACACTGGACGCTTCATAATAAGCCTTAAGATTTTCGTACGAAGTGTACTTTTCAGCGCTAAGCTCTTGCGCTTTGCCGAAATCAGTTGAATAGGCTTCGATATACATATCAATTGCCTTCATATACTCTTTCCAAAGAACATCATCTTCTTTATAAGCACCAACGCGCCCGAGATCACGCTTAGTTTCTTTGAGCTGATCCAAAACCATTTCGCGATACTTGGCTACCATTCTTTCGTCGCTACCTTGAGCTACGGCTTCTAGGTAACGCATATTTTTTACGTTTAAGCGGCGGCTTTGACTTTGAAACTCGCGGTAATAAGAGCGAGCATCTTTATAGCGTTGCGCTTTTAAGCTAGGTAAAGCGATACAAGTTAAAAGTAGAAATACAAAAAGGCGTTTCATGGACTATATTCTTAAGAACACAAAGATAGAAGAAGCACGCATCTACACGACAATAAGCAAAAAAAATCCCGCTAACTAATTAAAGCTAGCGGGAGGAAATATATAAAACTGAGTTCGATGTAAAATTAGGCCTCAGACCTCTTTTAAATAGTGGGTTTTAAGCCGAAGCGGTGAAGTAATAGCGGGCTATTGCTAAAGGCTAAGGCGCCAAAAACCGCTTTTTAGAGAAGGCTTAGAAGCTCTTTCCAATAAAAGCAAAAATCTGAGGCAATAATTTTAGGTCGAACTCAGGTTATAAGGGTAATTAATACTCCTTAATTACATCATACCTGGCATACCACCACCCATTCCGGCTGCAGCCGCGGCCGCGTCGTTGTCACCTGGAATCTCGGTAATAGTCGCTTCGGTAGTTAATAGCATTCCTGCTACAGAAGAGGCATTTTCTAAAGCTACACGGGTAACTTTAGTAGGATCGATAATACCTTGCTCGAACATGTTTCCAAAGCTTTCAGTCTTGGCATTATAACCGTAGTCTGCCTTACCTTCTTTCACTTTATTTACAATAACACTAGCTTCTTGACCAGCGTTAAAAGCGATTTGACGCAATGGTTCTTCAATGGCACGGTGAATAATACGAATACCAGTGGTTTCGTCTTCATTATCCCCTTTCATGTTCTCAAGTACTAGCGCAGCACGCACTAAAGCAACACCACCACCTGGTACAATACCTTCTTCAATGGCAGCACGAGTAGCAGCAAGAGCGTCTTCAACACGATCTTTCTTCTCTTTCATTTCTACTTCACTCGCTGCTCCTACATAAAGAACGGCAACACCACCCGCTAATTTAGCTAAGCGCTCTTGTAGTTTTTCTTTATCGTAATCAGAAGTGGTAGACTCGATTTGAGCTTTAATTTGATTCACGCGAGCGGCGATATCCTCTTTACTTCCTGCACCATTTACTATGGTTGTATTGTCTTTGTCGATGCTTACTTTCTCGCAAGTACCTAACATTTCCATAGTAGCGTTCTCTAATTTAAAGCCACGCTCTTCAGAAATTACTGTTCCGCCCGTTAAGATGGCTAGATCTTCTAGCATCGCTTTACGACGATCACCGAAACCAGGTGCTTTTACAGCTGCAATTTTCAGGCTACCACGAATCTTGTTTACTACTAAAGTAGCCAAAGCCTCGCTTTCTACGTCTTCCGCAATAATTAATAAAGGTCTACCACTTTGAGCGGCTGGCTCTAATACTGGCAGTAATTCCTTCATACTGCTGATTTTCTTATCATAAATAAGAATAAGAGGAGACTCTAATTCAGCAATCATTTTTTCGCTATCCGTTACGAAGTAGGGCGACAAATAACCGCGATCGAACTGCATACCTTCTACCACATCCACGTATGTTTCGGTACCCTTCGCTTCCTCAACGGTAATTACACCTTCTTTCTTAACTTTCTTCATT